>Ga0172364_10000145_pt1 | contig 42201 bp, 61 predicted proteins | sample LakKivSesite10cm_FD_114545 | JGI IMG/M metagenome (GOLD analysis project Ga0172364, IMG submission 114545) | Sediment microbial communities from Lake Kivu, Rwanda - Sediment site 10cm | ecosystem: Environmental > Aquatic > Freshwater > Lake > Sediment | place: Rwanda: Western Province, Lake...
CTAATTGTGGGTGGGTAAAAATTATTACACATAACGGTTTGCGTATAAAAAATCGTTTTAATGTTTTTTATACGCTGTTAGCAGTAGTACGGATTTAAACCTCAAATGCTCAATCGAAGAACTGAACCTTTTTCTTTTCTTTTTTGTGCGGTGGGAAAAATAAAAATTGAATAATGGAACGAAATATAATTTATAACGAAGATTGTAAAATTACCTTGAAAAGATTTCAAGATAAATCTGTTGATGGTATTATCACATCACCACCATATAACATTAATACAGAAAGAAGTGATTGTTATTACAACAATGGATATTCTGAATTGGATGGTTTAAGTGAGAATGATTATCTTGAAGTTAGAACAAATGAATTTAAAGAATTTTCAAGAGTAATAAATGATACTGGTGTAATTTGCTACAACATATCTTATGCAAAAGAAAATCCTATTCTACCAACATTATTGGTTACTAAAATTCACAATGAAACTGATTTAACTATTGCTGATATTATTTGCTGGAAGAAGCCAAACGCAATACCATTTCAGACTTCACCAACCAAATTAAGTAGGATAACTGAATTGATTTATGTTTTTGTAAAAAAAGAACACTTACATATATTCAAGACCAACAAGGAAGTGAGTAAGGTAAATGAAAAAACTGGGCAGAAGTTTTACAAAAACTATGTGAATTACATTGAAGCAAGAAATAATGATGGATACCAATGTCAATTAAAAGCATCATTTTCACAAGATTTAGTAAATCAACTGATAAATATTTACTTTCCAAAAGGTAGTTTGATTTATGAACCTTTTACTGGAATAGGAACTACACAATTAAGTTGTATTGAAAATGATTGTGATTATATTGGTAGCGAATTAGTAGAAGACCACTATAAAATTGCTTTAAAAAGGGTGGAAGAAAAAAGAAAAGAAAAAGAAATTAACGTAGTAACTTCATTCGGAGATGGAATGTAGTATTACTGCTAACGATTGCAAATATGAGAAGTAAATTTTTCCAAAAAAATTAGATAAATCAAAATTTATTTCTTATATTTGTTGTTATATTTAGTATCAAAAATTTTATACCTATGAAAAAATGTAAATGTATTAAAGAATCTTCTTGGTTTATGATTGATGATTCTTTTGATAAAGATTCAAAGATAAATGGTGGACAATTTTCTTTTGAAAAGGGAGAAGTTTATGAATATGATGAAACGGAATCTTTCTTAGGTAGAATATATTCAGTTATTCATCCTAAACACGGAAAAGAAAATTCAACTGGATTTGATGAAAATAGATTCATGGAACATTTTGAAATAATAAACTCATAAAATTTTTGATATTGAATATAACGGTTCGCAGCTAACCGCAGTAAATTACTTTAAAAACAACAGAGATGAATATAGAAACCACAAACTTTGAAAACTTTACAGCCGATGAATACCGTGATAATTTATTGCGGTTAGGTGCTGTTAGCCACAGTTCTTTAGTTGGAAAAACAGTTTACTATGTTAAACCTCAATGCGGTGAACATACGGTTGTAAAGTGGGATGAAGATAAAGCCGAGTTCTTACTTGATTTGGATGGTCAAAAGTTTTGGTCAAATCCATTCAGGATTCAGAATTGTGGCTAACTAGTATATATCAACACCTAGTCAAAAACCCTTATAAAACAATGTTTTAAAGATGAAAAAAACAAATTACTACGAAATTTGTAATCAAAAATTGAAGTATTTAAATTATTCAGATAGGACAATTAAGTCCTATCTTTTTTATATTAACCAGTTTTTAAATAGTATTAAAATATCACCAACAAGGTTGACATCCGGTGATTTCCAATCCTATCTGGATAATTATAACTTTACTTCGATACCACAACAAAACCAAATTATAAATGCTATCAGGTTTTTATATAAATTCGGCTTGGATAAGAAATATGATAAAGTAAGTTTTAAGAGACCAAAGTCAGAAAAGAAATTACCAAAAGTTATTGATGGGGAGTTCATAAAAACCCAACTTTCAAAAATTGAAAACATTAAACATAAGGCATTATTAACTATAACATATTCAGTTGGTCTAAGAGTTTCTGAGGTGGTTAACCTAAAAATAGAAGACATAGATCCCAAAAGGATGATAATTCATATTAAAAACGCTAAAGGTAGAAAAGACAGAATCGTACCATTATCTCAAAAGGTTTTGGAGTTATTAAGAAATTATTTCACACAATATAAACCAAAAGAATACTTATTCAACGGACAAACTTCATTGAAATATAGTCCAAATAGTTGTAACAAGATTGTTAAAAAATATTTGGGTGAAAATTATCACATTCATCAGTTAAGACATTCTTGTTTTACAAATATGTTAGAATCTGGTGTTGATATCAGAATTATCCAGAAAATCGCGGGTCACAGTAATGTCAAAACTACTGAAATATATACACACGTCTCAAATCAATTATTATCAAAAATTAAATTACCAATCTAATTTTTTACTATATTTGTAGAATGTTAGAAGTTTTGGAAAAATATTACAATGATGGTTTGGTCTACAAACAAGTTCACCCCACTTTACCATTAACCATATGGAACTATAGTGAAAAAGTTCAGTATGAGGTTTTATGGGATGAGGTGACTCTACAAGCTCGTGGACTAGTAACCGATGACAAAGGTAATGTTGTTGCAAGACCTTTTGCTAAATTTTTTAATCAAGAGGAAGGTAAACACACCACTACCTCTGACTTTGATGTATACACCAAATTAGATGGCTCTTTAGGCATATTGTTTCATTATGAAGGACAATGGGTGTTCGAAACCAGAGGTTCCTTCACTTCCGACCAATCTGTTAAAGGATTTGAAATGTTATCCAAATATGGTTACGATAAACTCCACAAAGATTATACTTACTTGTTTGAGATAATATACAATGACAACAGAATAGTTGTGAGATACGATTATGAGGATGTTGTATTACTTGGTATGATACATACTAAAAGTGGTGAAGAAATAGATATACATAACGGACCAAACAGGTTTATGAATATGATATCTAACATAGGTCTAAAGGTGGTTAAGAAATATGATGGTATATCTGATTACAAAACTCTTAAAAGTCTTATAAAAGACAATGAGGAGGGTTATGTAGTAAGATTCTCCAATGGCGACCGAATGAAAATAAAAGGAGAAGAATATTTGAGATTACATAAGATAATGACTAATGTATCTACTACTTCCATATGGGAAATGTTAAGTACTGGTCAGGATGTTAATCAAATACTTAAAGATGTTCCTGATGAATTCTTTGATAAGATAAAATCCTATGTTAAAGAGTTAAGGTATAAAAAAATGTCCATAACTGAACATGCTGGTAAGTTGTTTGATTCTTACTATGAAAGTTATGATGGTGATTTACCTGAGAAATCTAAATATGCTCAATGGGTATTGGGGATGGATAAACACCTACACCCAATACTCTTTAAAATGTATGATAGAAAAGATTATCATGACTATGTTTGGAAATTAATAAAACCTGAATTTAAAAAATTATAAAGGTGTGAATAATCACACCTTTTATTTTTGTATGATATTTATCTTTATATGAATATTAAAAAAATTATAAGAAAAGAGATATTGAAAGAAAGCCAATTAAGTTTATTTGGTGGCCAACCTAGTAGTTATAAAACATGTTCTCATTTTACAAATAAAGATGAGAATGAATTATGTCATAAAATAGAAAGTTTAAAAACTTTTTTATATAATGATTATGGTTTAGGTCTAAAAAATATCATTAACTCCAAATTGGAGGAAATGATGGCTTTAAAAGATGTTAATCCGGATTATCAAAAACCATTAAAATTATTATATGATACCCAAAAATATAATCAAGAAGGTAGGTATGATTATATATCCGAGACAGAGGGTTATTATGAGAATGTATCTTTAAAATCTGTTAATAGAGTTTTCGACCAAAACGGTAATTTTGATTACATAAACAAATTAAATACAAATTATGCTGATTTAGCTGAACTATTAACCGAACTTTTAAAAAGAGGTAACATGGTCCAAAAGTTAAACGCTAAAAATAATTTAGGTGTCAAAAGTTATTTATTATCGATAAAAGACAAACTAGAAAAAGTTTTAGATAAATATATAGACATTAGTGAATACCGTAGTTTTGTTAGGAATACCACTTCTAGGTCACAAATAGGTGAACAAGCTGAAAATGATGTAAGAGATATATTGGAGAAATATGGTATGAAAACACTATATCAAGGAGGTGATGGTGATTTCATTGATATGTTATTTGGTACCGATTTAATTATGAGTGATAATGGTAAAACTATAACCATACAAGTTAAAAATAGGGAAAATCAGGCCAAATCAGATTTAGCTTCATGGAAATATAAAAAGGTTGACTTTTTGGTTGCCCCAATCGATAATGGTATTATCATGTTTGATCATAAAGGTGGTGAAACCAAAATTGATGAGGATGGCAACCCAATGTAATTAATGCGACCAACACACAAAATACGTAAATTTAGATTTGATGATTCGTTAGATATTCATACAACTTCTATTACAGTTGAAGGTAATAATAGAACAATACGTACAATATGGTCACCCGAATTAACACAAGATTTACAAGCATATCACGGAATAGATGTTGAGTCTGAATTAACACGGTTATTATCTGAAGAAATTGCTAGAGATATTGATAGACAAATCATTCAAGATTTAGTAAGAGTACAACCGTTAGATGGTCCCACAGACCAATTATTTTATTTTGATTTTCAATACGGAATATCTGAACCCACAGTTTATGGTGATGGTTCTTGGAGTTTGGAAAACCTGTATGAAAGTATTATAGGAATCAGGTCCGAAATTAGGAAATTTCAGTTCGTTTAATTATTTTTGTATATATTTATTAATAAATAAGTTTGACATGCAAAATAATTTTTTTAACAAATTTTTATTGTCATTGGTTTTCTTTAAATCTAAAAAGATTGAGTCAAAAGAAGATGCCTTTAAAAGAACTAAAGATTTACTTCTTTCTGTAAAGAATAGAGAAGATTTGGTTAATGCTGTCAAACTAATAAATCACTTTAACAAAACTTATAATATAAGTTCTGAATCAGCAGAATTTGTATATTTTACTAAAATGGTCAATTTAATGAAATTGATTATCCGTAAAAAATATAGGAAAAGTGAAGAAGAAAGTGATGAAAGTCAGCGGATATGCGAGATAGAATTAGAAGAATATTGAAAGAGACTTTAAATTGGGGTGATAAAGATTCAGTTTCTTGGGTAGAAGATCCAAAGTGGAAGACCGACCCAAGTTACACAGAAGACCTAAGTTGGAAATCTGACCCTGAAAAAAGTTATTGGAAAAAAAGTGAAGAAGGTGGTTCATCATCTTCTGGTGGAGAAACCGTAACCGAAGAAGAAGATTTGGAATCAGAGGAGGACCCATTTTCTTGGATTAGAGATACCGAAGAACACCCAAACTATAATGGACACCCACAAGGTGTGGTTTATCTTCGTGACCACGATGAAATTGATGAATTCTGTGACATCATAGAAAACTATAATGGTGGTGTTTTACCTAGAGATGGTGGTGTTTTACCTAGAGAAGATGATAGAGGTGATTTACATCAAGCTTTAGAATATAGAAGAAACGACTTAGAGGAGGAAAATTATGACCCTTCAGAAGCGATATTATCAACATCATTTTTTGTTGAAAAATCGGAACCTGGAATTTTATCGGTTGGTTACTGGGATTACGATGTTGACCATGAAACTATTAGAGAATGGCTTCGTGACGACGACCAAATGTTTAATCAAGAATACAGGTTGCATACTGATTTAAATCAACTTATAAAAGTTTTTGAGGGTTATCAAAATCCTGAACTTTAATAACATTTTCTTAAAGATTTAATAACCTTTAATCCACATACTTTTTGAAGTTCTTAACTATATATTATTGTATGGAATCAATAGTATTAACATTAAGTTCAGTGATAGTTGTCACATTTTTATTATTAACTGTCTTAAAAGATAGAAAAGATTATTTTGATTATTACAACAAAGATTAATATCTTTGTTTTATGGAAATAATAGATTACACATGGTTTACAGCATCCCAAACAATTGGGGTGGTTTTGGTTAAAGACCCTTATGATGGATATAAAGCATATATTGGTTTTGCTAAAGGTGTTAATGAACTTGATGATGTTAAACACATTATAGAATGGGGAAACAAATTTCCTCTTGAGGCAGCACAAAAATTATTCACACACATAAATTTTGAAAATTAATTTGACATTTTAAAAACTTTTACTATCTTTGTCACATATTTAATTTATAACATAAAAGAAATGATAACAAATAACATACATATCAGTAATCGTAATCAGTGGTATCAGCCGTGTTTTATTCACAGTGATAAGGGTATGTTATATGTTGATTGTAAGAGTTAAGAATTACAAAACATAAAAAGATATAACAACCCTAATCCAAAAGATTAGGGTTTTTTATTTTTAGTTCTTTGAAATATTGATAAATAGAGTCGTATCTCCTCACGCTGATAACGTGTTGAAAGAGTAATTGGTCACATGTGGGTTCAACTCCCACCTTCCCTACTAATACACTCTTAGCTCAATTGAATAGAGTACAACGCTACGGACGTTGCGGTTGAAGGTTTGAATCCTTCAGAGTGTACAATATAAGGCACCATGCCCGAGTGGTTAGGGGACGGTCTGCAAAACCGCTCACATTGGTTCGATCCCAATTGGTGCTTCAATCTCATTCTTTGGATATTTATTAATATGAACCTACAAGAATCCATAAGAAGATTATGTGTGTATAATACAGGGACTAATTGTTAATGATTTATTAATACCAGATACCCAATTACAAAGATAGTTATATTATATGGAACTATCCAAATTTTTAACCATAGTAATTCCTTGTAAAAACGAATTAAAAACAATAGACACCACACTGACTTTATTGAATTTTCAAAACAACATTAATAATGTAAATGTTATTATTTCAGATTCCTCCACAGATGAAACAACCTATCAGTTAGAATCAAGAACTAAAGATAAGTTTAGTTTAAAAATCATACAAGGAGGACTTCCAGCAAAGGCGAGAAACAACGGAGCAATGTATGTTAAAACACCATACGTATTGTTTTTAGATTCAGATATGAATTTACTTGATCCAACACTTCTAACAACAGTAATAACAACAATGTTAAAAGAAGACATTGATTTACTAACAACAAAGATAAGAACAACAAACGGGAAGTATAATTATGTGTTTAGAACGTTTGATTTTATACAAAAAATATCCAAGTTCATATCACCATTTTGTTTAGGGGGATTTATGTTGTTTAAAACCGACACATTTAATAAATTAGGGGGATTTGACGAAGATGCAAAAGTATCTGAAGATTATCTACTATCCAAACAAATAAAACCAAAAAGATTTAAAATATTAAATACCACAATATTCACACCACCAAGAAGATTTGATAATAAAGGGGTGTTATATATGATGAGGTTAATGATTAAATCATATTTCAACAGAAATAATAAACAATTCTTTAAAGATGATAACACATATTGGAAATGAAAAAGTGGAGAACAATAATAATGAGTGATTTACATCTTGGTGCAAGACAATCACAAACTGATAAGATACTAAACTTTTTGGAAAAGAATGAATCGGAAATATTAATCCTTAATGGTGATATAATAGATGGATGGGCATTAAAGTCAAAAGGTAAATGGAATAAGGATTGTTCAAAAGTTTTTAGAAGGTTTATGAAGAGATCTGAACAGGGAACAAAGGTAATCTATATTAGAGGAAATCACGATGATTTTTTAAAACCATTTGTCCCATTTAAAATGAATAACATAGAAATCGTAAGAAAGTATGTACACGAAGGAATGGACGGAAGAAAGTATTTTTGTTTTCACGGAGATGTATTAGATTTTGTAATCATGAAAGTAAGGTGGCTAGCAGTAATTGGTGGATGGAGTTATGATTTTGTAATAAAATTAAATACAATATACAACTACATAAGAAAGAAGTTCAATCTACCATACCATTCACTGGCAAATACAATAAAACAATCTGTAAAGGGAGCAATTAACTTTGTATCTGATTTTGAAACAAACGCAAAGAACCTAACAAAACAAAAAGGATATGATGTTGCGGTGTGTGGTCACATACATCAACCAAAATTAGAAAATGATTATATGAATTCGGGTGATTTTTGTGAAAATACAACTTGTCTTGTGGAAGATTTTGATGGTAATTGGGATATCGTATATTTATAATATATGAACCTAAAAAAAATTATAAGGGAAGAAACGGAAAATTGGAAAAAATGGATAGAAGATATATCACCATCTCTTCTAAATACTGTAATAACATTTGAACCAATGATAACCGAAGAACAGTATGAGGAAGTTTTAAAGTTTTTAGAATTGGATGAGAATCTCCATACAAATACAGGTAATATTAGAACATTACAACCCTTTAATTCATATGACTATCTACACCATTTATTAATTGATAAAAATGGTAGAACCGTTTTTGGTGGAACCGATTACGATGAGGATAGTAAATATCAAGAGCGAAATCAAGACATAGATGAATATCTTAAAACTTTCACCGATAGGTTTGAAAATCCGATGAGAATAGATGGTAGGAACTATTTTAATCTTTAAAGGTTTTTTTTTAATATTATTGGATATTTATAGTTAAATAATATTAAAGTCATGAATAGAAATTTCACAAACAGAACAACTTCTAGAAATATTGTTGACGAAATCCTTAAAAAAGGTAGAATTGTTGAGGCAGAAGAAGAAAATACTGAAGAAAAAGATAATGAAGATGTAAAATCTGGTGATTCTACAAAAGACTATACTGAAATGATTTCACAAATACTTCATTCTAGAACACAAATACATACATTTCATTTACAAACAGAATCATACCCTGAACACATGGCTTTAAATGGTTATTATGATGTTGTGGGTGGCTTAATAGATGGTTTGGTAGAGTCTTATCAGGGTAAATATGAAATCCTTAAAGGGTATCAAAATTATGAACTGAAAGATTATTCTGGAACAGAAAACACTATCACATATTTAAAAGATTTATGTGAAAAGATAGAATCTTTAAGAGATTGTTGCAAAGATTCTTACATACAGAATCAAATAGACACTGTTTGTGAATTAATAAATTCTACATTATATAAATTAAGATTTTTAAAATAATTTTTAAAATATACGTATCATCAATTAAAAGACCCCTTTCAGAAATGTTAGGGGTTTTTTATTTTTTTCTTGTTTAATCAAAAGAATCTTTTTATCTTTATCAAAAATAATTGATATGGAAAAAAGAAGCACACATTATGGTGATCTCACCAAGTGGATTGAAAGGGTAATTGACTCTTGTGAGACATACCAACAAACATTTACCGCACGTAAATTAATAAGTAATTTTGAAAATAAATTAAGTAAAGAGAAGAGCTATTCTCGGTTATCTTGGGTGACAACAGATGTTCTAAGAAATAAACTTGATATTAAAAGAAATCAGTTATTAAATTCAAACAAAGAAAAAAAATAAATTATGAAAAAAGTTATTATTTGTGGGTTAATTGGTATTTTAGGATTGTCATCTTGTACAGAAAATTATTCAAATGGTGAACGTATAGGGATGATTACCAAATTCTCAGAAAAAGGTCTTGTTTATGACTCTTGGGAAGGGACTCTAAACACAACACAAACAGGTATGAATAGTGCAACACCATTTGAGTTTTCAGTTGATAATGATGTCAACGATCCAAAAGTAATCTCAACACTTGATTCAGCAGCAACCAATGGTTGGAAGGTGAAAATTAAATACCACGAAACTTTTGGTAAAAACTGGTTTAATAATAGAGGTGAAACTAATCACTTTGTTAAAGAAGTTGTTGTACTAGACAAAGACCCTATTGGGAATATGTTTGGAAATAAAGATGAATCAAAACCTAAGTGTGATTGTAAAACAGAAGGTAAAGTTATTGATACTATTTATGTAGTAATTGATAGAACAAAATAAAATAAAAAAATAGTTTGTTAAATTAAAAAAGATTACTTATATTTGTAAGACAAACAACGGGGGTAGGAAGTTTAGAGATGAGAGTCCTACCTCCGTAAAAAGAAAAAGTTCTTTGACATATTGAAAATGGGGATAAGGTAACCACAAACCCACTGGTAATAGGCCGTTCTTGAGATGGAATGCAAGACAGAACGTAACTCCTACCTTATCCTCTTTTTAAAATATATTGTGGTGGTAAGAAAAGGTGAACTCGTTAAGTTCATAGACCTGTTGACAAGTGATGGTGAAACGAGTGTGGTTGTCGACTACTGCACCACATATATAAGATTAAAAAAGTTACTTCAGAGAGGAGCAAGATTCATGTACTGAGCGTCTTCCTAGTATGATGAATCCGTAATGGTGGTCCGCAAGACCTTTAACCCCAAGAGTAAAAGGACGTGAGGGGTTGAGTAACAAAAAAATGTGTTGTTCTCTTGAGAAAGGAATGCTAAAGAGTATAAGTGTGACGTTACTACAACACAGAGGTTCTCAACCTCAAATGCTTGGATGGTGGAATTGGTAGACACGTTTGGCTTAAGATCAAATGGCTAGATGGCTGTGAGGGTTCGAGTCCCTCTCCGAGTACCTGGAACTTTTGTACCTTCTCGTCATATTTATATATAAAGTATAGATATGGCGAGAAGACAAAAGAAGTATCACTACATTTATAAAACAACTTGTAATGTAAATGGGAAATACTACATAGGAATGCATTCAACAGATAATCTAGAGGATGGATATTTAGGTAGTGGTAAGAAATTATGGAATTCTATTAATTACCATGGAAAGGAAAATCATACAAAAGAAATTCTTGAGTTTTTAAAAAACAGAAAAGAGTTAAAAAAACGTGAAAAGGAAATTGTTAATGAAGACTTATTATCTGAAGAACTTTGTATGAACCTTAAATTAGGTGGTGATGGTGGGTTTGTTAGTGAAGAACATAGAAAAAAATTTATTGAAAGTAACAATTGGATTCCATCTCACGAAAGGATTAAATGGTTATATGAGAATGACCCTAAATGGTTAGAAAAAAAGAAACAAAAAATAATAGAAGGTTTAAAAAAAATAAATTTTAACCATAATACTTTTGGTGGTAGAACTCATACTGAAGAAACTAAAAGAAAAATAGGTGAAAAAAATTCTATTAATCAAAAAGGCGAAAAAAATTCCCAATATGGAACTTGTTGGGTTAACAACAGAAAAGAAAATAAAAAAATTAAAAAAGAAGAAATAAATTATTACCTTTGTGAGGGTTGGTTTAAAGGTAGAAAATTATAATATTACGCCCGTTGGACAAGTGATTTAAGTCGTTTCCCTTTCACGGAAAAGATCATGGGTTTGAATCCCATACGGGTGACAAAAATAGGTGATAAAAAAGCGTAGGATAATAAGCGTGGAGAGACGTGTCACAAGGGTACACAGTTAGGTTTTCATTCTTAATTGTATTGATGTAAATCCCGTACTCTCTAATGGTGTGTGAAGTCTGAGGATGGGAACCCCGATAAAGTTATTCATCATCTATTTTTATTTGGGTCCATAGTTAAAGGGATATAACCCTAGCCTTCTAAGCTTGTATTCCTGGTTCGAGTCCAGGTGGGCCTACAAAACACATCAACTCAGGTACCCGCACAGCGGTGAGTAACGGGCTAAGTTAGATACAATTCCTCGGAGCTGGGAGTAGAATGCCTGAGAGTGTGTTCCTTAAAATAAAAATTCTTTTCTTGCGTCAACTGGTGTTGCTTTTGGATAAATTAAAAGAGCTCTTTCTATAGGAGTCCCCGTACACCAACCGAAAACTTGTTCATTGACATCATTACTTGTTACGAAATAATTTAAACCTCCACTTTTTACGTCATAAATTCCAGGTACCACTTTTGTTAATAACCAGTTCTTAATATATTCTGAATTAATAATATTATTAGCAAACACTTCAATTTCATTTATGGTTAATGTAGGTTTAAAATAATATAAGGTATTGGGTTGAAGTTCTATTCCACCTTTAATTTCTTTTGCCCAATACCAGGGGTCAATATTTTCTTCAGATTCATTTATTGTTTCATCCATTGGATAAAATTTAACCATGTCTTCCGTTACCCAAAAGTTAGCCTCAGGAATACCATCTTTATCAAACACCCTCAATCTGATTGTATCCACAACCTCATCACTTTCATGGTCACAAAAAACATCACTATATTCATCTTGTTTCTTTTCTAATGTTAAAGCTGTTTTTGCTCTGTAAAATGGGTCCAAATCGTGGTCACAAGCCTCAACAGCTTGATATAACACATCTGTAAATTCTATCTTATACATTTTATCCATTTGGGCATCAGAAAAAGATATGTCTAATGGTACGTCTGGCACATCTTTAATCCATTTGGACCAGTCATCGTCTTCTTCAGATTCAGTTATGTCATTCGGTATTAATTGTGAATATTTAATATATTTGATTTTCTCCCCATAGTAATCTGTAGAATCACTGTAAGATAATGTAGAATCACTGTAAGATAATTCATTTCTTATAGGGTGTAGAACCAAATAACAATTACCATATTTTTTTTTGTATTTTATAATTGTTTTAATATCTTGTTCTCTACCCACATCCCAAGCATCTTTATTATTAACCTCCCTTGTATTTAAAGCTAGTTCAATATAAGTGTTAACATCTTCAGGTGAAGGTTCAATATCAAAATGAATCCCATCATATTCCAGCCATGGATTAATAGGTTCATTTGTTATAAAATCAAATTCGTTAAATTCTCTAATTAATTTCATTCTTTTATAAATATCTTAATTTTATTAAAAATAATTACGTATCTTTGTAGAATAAAGAATTGAATATGATTTTTGAATACACACAACCAAAGGGTACGGAAGACATTAAATCTGATAAAGATTGTATGGTTAGGGCTGTGGTTAATATTACCAAAGAAGATTATTCTAAGGTTCATAAACTTATGTATGACCATGGTTGGAGAGCCAATAGGTCATCGTCCAAAGGTAAATGGGAAAATCAAATAACAAACACCTTGGATGATTTGGGTATCAAATGGAAAAGAATTTCATACCCTGGGGTTAAAGGTCAAAAAAGAATGACAGCAAAAGAGTTGGCAAAGATTGATCCAAATGGTAGATACATTGTTCGGGTATCCAAACATGTTGCTGCTTTGGATGGTGGTAAGTTATTGGATACTTGGGATTGTTCTGATAAATGTGTTTATTTTGTATGGAAAATTAAATAAAAATAAGATGTATAGAATTAAAGAAAAACGTGACGCAGATTACAATAAGTACTACAAGATTCAAAAGAAATTCTTTATCTTTTGGATTACCATTTTGGAGTACGGTGAAATTAAACATGCTAAAAAAGTTTTGCGTGATTTAAAAAAGAAATAAAATATTTATAAATAAAAAGTCTTATGAAAGTATTAGTACTAAATATGGACTACAGCCCGATTAATGTGACAACACTACAAAAAGGGTTTAAATTAGTGTTTAAAGGTAAGGCTGAAGTCGTGACTCACGAGTCAGAAAACCCAATAATGACAGAAAGGAAAGTTTACATCAGGCCAACGGTAATCCGTTTGTTGAAGTATATTGTTTTGCCTTTTAAGAAAGTTCATTTATCTAGACAAAATATTTTTAAAAGAGATGATAATAAGTGTATCTATTGTGGTTCGGTGAGTGATTTAACAATTGACCACGTTATACCTAAATCTAAGGGTGGTACAAACACATGGGAAAACTTGGTTACTTGTTGTGGCGTTTGTAATGTTAGGAAATGTAGTAAGGATGTTAATGAGTTTTTGGATGAGTATGGATTAACTATGAGTCATAAACCTTTTAAACCTTCTTATTTATATTTTGTAGAAAAAATAAGTAAAATTAGTAATGACTGGAAACAGTTTTTGGGATTTAAAAATGAATAAAGACTTTATATTTGAAGAGGGTAAGGATTACTATTTAGAGGATGGTAGAATAATACTTACTGAAAAGTATTTGAAAAAACGTGGAAAATGTTGTGGGTCATTATGCCGGCATTGTCCATTCGACCCAGCGCATCAAAAAGGAAATCAAAATTTTAAAAAATCTTCGGTAAATGATGATTAATTAAAAATTTTATTATCTTTGTAGAAACAATAAGAGATATGGAAAGATTTTCAATGAATCAGGTAATTAAAGAAAAGTTTGGTGAAGCAGAGAAAAGTACAAAAACTGCTAAATCAACAAAACGTTCACAAAAGAAAGTAAAAGATACCGGCAACTACATGGTAAAAATTGTTGATGGTGTGAAATATATGGTTTTAAAATAATTAAAAACAAAAGAGACATGAAAAACATTAGAGAAATGATTGCTGAAAGTGGTAAAATGAAAGTAACAGATGCTGTGGCATATGTAATGGTTCGAGTACCAAATGCTGACAAAAAAGAAGTAACTAGAGAAGCAAAAGAGGTTATTTCAGAATCAAAAAAATATTTAAAATAGTTTGACAGATTTAAAAACAATTCTTATATTTGTTTAACATTAAATACGCAAGTGGTGAAATTGGTAAACACGGGGTGTAACAACTCTGACCGAAAATAATCTAACCCTTTGGGTCGATAAGAGTAGGTCTTGTAGGTTCGAATCCTTCTTTGCGTACTTTGAAAATTTTGTTCTTTGACATATCTGAGTGGCGGAATTGGTAGACGCTTACACCGTAGGTTTGAAATAGGTAAAAAATGGTTGGTCGCGAACAATCTAGAGTTACTTATATGACTCTATAAAAATATATAGGAAAAATATATAGATAGATTTAATAGATTATGATGAAGAATTAAATCCTATTGATAACTAAAAATGTATGAACGAAAGTTTGTGGAGGTTCGATTCCTCCCTCAGATACTATATCGCGGAGTGTGGAAGATGGTTATCCGTCTAGTCTCATAAGCTAGAATCACAGGTTCGAGTCCTGTCTCCGCAACTAAAGGATAAACACTAGAAGGGCCTTTCCTGAAAGATGTTTTACTAGGCCCGTGTTTATCTGATTTCCCTTATATTTATTATTACCCGACCTGCTTCCCGTAAGAACAGCACGCTCAGGTTTCAAGAAGGGTTTGATTCCCCTTGATTAATCGGGTTATTTTTAAACAGTACCTATTACGCTACCCATAAGAACAGTGTCCCAGGATAGGTCTTTTATATCCCCCCTGTGGATAGAATCCATAGGTCAAGACTTGTAAAGGTCTTTTTAGGTATTGGGAATTGGATTGTTGTAATATCTGACTGACGAGTCACACTTACTCAACCATATAACCACTATCACCCCCTAGTAAGATTGTTTGATCAACAAAAACTGCTAGGGGTTTTTTATTTTAAAAAAAATCATTATATTTGTTACATGGAAAAGGATAAATTAAACATATTTGAAAAAATATCTCTTTGGTGGAGATTTGAAGGTAGGTATTACCACAAGGATTTTTATTGTGGTGTTAAAAATCTTATAAAATGGTTTCCTACCATATGGCGTGACCGAGATTGGGATCATAGATTCATATATGAGATCCTTCGAGTTAAGTTAGAACGTCAAGCAAAATATATTGGTGATCGGGATATTCATGTAGATGCTAAACGTGATGCCGAAAGGATGCGATTAGTTGCCAAACTTATCAAATTACAACAAGATGATTTCTACGGTATGGAGTACATGGATTATCACGACACCAAATACGACTTTGTACCAACTAATGAAACTGAAAAATGGTTCACTATGGAAGATACTTTGATTTCAGAGAACTTTGACGATTACTTTAAAAAGTATCCTCGTCAGTACAAAAAAGTATTGTCAGGGGAAATCAACAGATTTATGAAAGAAGTTGATGAAACTGACAAACAAAGAATTGCAATGGAAATTGCTCACGAAAACCAAAATCGTTGCAGAAAACTTATTTTTAAAATAATGGAATCTGAAATTGACCGTTGGTGGGACTGATCTATTGACAAATAAATAACCTTTAATATATTTATATAAAAAAATATATTATGGATAAATTTGGATTTAATGACATGAGTGACGAAGAGTTTAGAAGGATGTTCACCAAAATTCTTAATGAGAGACAAAAGGAAATTGAGAGGTTTTTAAGAGCTTTTTATGGTGATGGTTCTAGAGATGGGTTTTCAGGCCAATCTAGAAGTGATAGATTTTTTGGTGATTTAGATCATAACAGAATAAGGATGGACCATGATGATTTCTTTACTATATTTCCAGGATTTTTTGATACATCAATGGATGATATGAATATTGAAAAAGGTGATGATGAACTTGGTCCTTGGGAAAATAAAAGTTGGACTTCCCCTGATGGGTCAACCAGTTATAACCCCTTTAAAAGATATTTTAATGGTTCGGATTATAACAATAGAAATAAACAGTCTGATATTGATACTGTTAAACTTTTGGAAATGAAACTTAATAAAGCCATAAGGGAAGAAAAATATGAGGATGCTGCTAAAATTAGAGATTTGATTAAATCTTTAAATGAAGATAAGAAATAAGAATTGAAACCCCGACCTGAGTTGGGGTTTTTATTTGGTTTTAATATTTATTTTAAAATAAAATACCACTATTTTAAATAAATGAAACCAAAGTTAATTATTAAAAAGTTCAACGGATTTTCACCAAAAACACCATCAATTAATTTAATCCATAATGTACCACCAATACGTTATCTTTTAGATTTAGGACCAAAAGGAAGGTATATAGTATCATCAGAATTACCTTCAATAAGAAGAAGAAATGTGGTCCCTAATTTCTTACTTGAACCAGTAAGTATTAACCCAATAAGAGTTATTATCAGAGATATAATTGGTGATTCAGATGTTAGAAATTTAATCGAATGGTTTGACTCAGTAGGTAATAATAAAATTAATGCAACCTTACAGAGAATAGACCCGCTCGGTGTGATACTTGATCAATGGTTTTTATTTGGGTGTAGACCCACATACTTTTCATCGGAACCTCTTGAACCTTTTGAGATGGTTTTACAAATGGATAATTTTACTCTTCAATTTTAATTTAGTATAATTGAAATATGGTTCCAACTCAAACATTATTGTACTTAGGCTTAGCGTCTATACCTTCCCTTTTTTATTTATTATTAATCCATTTAACTTCACCATATGGTTCGATAAACCTTCGTAGAAGTTTTGAATATCTTATTGGTGGCTTTTTATCAGTTCTTTTTTTAACACTAATTTTCATATACACTAATTGGAATACTGAAGGTTTAAATCCTTTTTATGATGATTTTTTGGTTGTTGCTCCTAGAGAAGAATTGGTTAAATTTATATCCTTTATATTAATAACCTTTTTTACTATTAAGATAAAACATAAAAAGGAACACCCCATTGGGATAATGTTTTATTTTGGTATGGTAGGTTTGGGGTTTGCTATGATTGAGAATGTCCAGTACTTACACGTTTTTGGGGGTAAGGTAATAATAGTAAGGTTTTTAACATCTACTTTAGCACATATGTTATTTGGGTTACTATTTGGTTATTGGATAGCTTTAAGTGAAATAGATTGTTCCAAGTTTAGTGATAGGTCGGTGTTTGGTATTTTAACCCATAAGTATAGATTCTTTAAATTATTTGTATATACTTTAATAGGTTATTTAACTTCTGTTACTTATCATGGTTTATGGAATTACAACATAGATACTTCTGGTGAATCTTATATTACAATAATGATACTAATGTTATTTTTTGGTGTCTTAAGTGTTAAATTTGCCATAAAAGATTTAAATGATGGTTATCGTAGGTCATTAAAATAAATTAACATTTTAATGATAATAAAGATATTTATCATTAAATGTCTCTTAAATTAAAAATATCTTTATTGACCTCTATAGTTTTAGTGTGTTCATTTTTAATGACACCTTCTGTAGTAGTTTCCCATTTCATTAATTATATTGGGATGATAGGTTATTATGGTTACGCTTTATTCTTAGCTTTTATACCATTTATTTCTGTTTTTATTTTTGAATACATAAAAGAAACTTATAAAGACAGAAAACAAAATGATTATGTACAAAAATTAAATGAAGCTTTAATATCACAATCACATAATCAACTTTTTTATGAAGGTAACATAATTGAGGGAGCAAAAGTTTTAACTAAAGAAGTTTCAGATACAATAAATGCCGACAGATGTTCAATATGGTTATATAATGAAGATAAGACTTCTATTGTTTGCCAACAACTTTATGTTAAAAGTGAAAATAAATGGTACCAAGATATAGAGTTATTTAAAAAAGATTTTGAACCTTATTTTATTTCATTAATAAACAACCCGATTATTATAGCACATAACGCCGAAACACATGAAGCAACATCTTGTTTTAAGGAAGTTTATTTAAGACCTTTAGGTATTAAATCCATGTTAGATGTACCAATTACTTATGCTGGTGAAATGATTGGTGTTATTTGTATTGAAAATTTAACAAGTAGAAGATGGGTTGACCTTGAGGTTAATTTTACACAAATATTATCTTCACTTTACTCATTCGCACATTCTGTTAAAATATCTACTGTGTTTAGTAAAAATATTAAAGATATGGAAAGTTTCATTGATTATTCTGTTCTTGTAAGTAAAACCGATAAAAATGGGAAAATAACTTATGTTAACAAAAAATTTGAAGATGTTTCGGGATGGTCAATTAAAGAAGTTTTAGGTAAAGACCATAATATAGTTAATTCTGGTGTACACCCTAAAAAATACTGGTTAAATATGTATAAAACAGTCGTTCAGGATAAAAAAATATGGAATGATGTTGTAACAAATAAGAATAAAACTGGTGAATTATATTGGGTTGATTCTTATATAAAAGCAGAATTTGATATTAATGGTAATTTAATTGGTTTTATGTCAATAAGATATGATGTGACAGAATTGATTAAATCTTCAAAGGAGATAGATAAAAAAAATACATACCTAGAACATGCGGCAAAAATATTAAGACATGATATGCATTCAGGTATAAACACATATATCCCAAGAGGTTTAAGTTCTTTAGAAAGAAGGTTAACAGATGAGGATATTCAAAGATTAAAAATAGAAGCTCCACTTAAAATGTTAAAAGAAGGGTTAAAACATTCCCAAAAAGTATATAAAGGTGTTTACGAATTTACCAATTTAGTTAAAAAAGATGCTGTTTTAGATAAAACATCTTGTAACATAAAAGATATTTTAGATAGTTATCTTTCTAGTACATCTTATAAATCACAAGTAATATTAGAAGAACTACCAACATTAGAAGTTAATGAATCACTTTTTTGTACAGCGATAGATAATCTAATCAGAAACGGTTTAAAATACAACGATAGTGAAACTAAATTTGTAAAAATATATACAGAAAATGAAAATATTATCATACAAGACAATGGTAGGGGAATGTCACAAAAAGACTTTGATAAGTTATCACAACCTTATATTAGAAAAGAAGATCAAAAAGAATCTGGTTCTGGTTTAGGTTTAAACATATGTATAGCTATATTAAAAGAACATGGTTTCAGTATAACATGTGAAAAAAACAAAGTTGGAACCAAAATTAAAATAAATGTTAATAAATAAAAATTAAAATGATTGATTCTATTTTATTGGTGGATGATGAAGATTTGTTTCACTTGGTGTTCGAAGATTCTTGTTCTTTATTGGATATTAGTTTATCCTTAAATTCTATAAACAGTGCTGATGAGGCAGAAAAAATGTTTAAAAAATGGTTTGAGAATAATGATACTCAAGATAAACCTGAGTGTGTCTTTGTTGATTTAAATATCATTGGTAGTTCATTTGATGGAATAGAACTTATTAGAAGAATAAATTTCCAATATGGTAATCATGTCGTAATAGGAATTATTTCTTCTTCAAATGAATCAGAAGAACAAGCAAAGGCAGTACAAGCGGGAGTTCAATTTTGGATTATTAAATCTGATGACATTGAACCTAGGTTGGAGGAATTTAGAAAGGATTATGAAGGTTATAAAAATAGGACAGCTCCATTTAAAGTCTATAGATGATTAAAATAGATTCAAATACCAAAAAAACTTTAATGGATTTATACAATAAAAAAGGTATAGGTCTAGAAGGAAATATCACTAAACTTATTGATGGTGAAGATGATGAGGAATTTAGAATTTATTTAAAAACTTGTGAAGAAAAAGATTCTGAAAAGAGGAAGAAACGTCTTGAAATGACCAAAAAGATACAAAAACAAAACGATGATTTGGTTGTGGCTAACAGAGAGAATGAAAGAATTATGACGGAACTCCAAGAGACACTAAGAGAAGTTGAAGAGTCTAGATTAACTTTCGAAGTTCAAAACAGGGAATTAAATGAATGGAAACAAGATAATCTTAGATTAACTGAAGAGTTAAAAAATGAAATGGTTAAATCAGAACAAGCAAGGATAAGTGCTGAAACAGCAAAACAAAATGCTGAAAATGATTTAGACTTATTACAGAAAAAGACACAAAACGAATTAATATCAATAATAGTAAGAGTAGCGTTATATATTATAGTTGGTGTTGGATTTATCACAACTGGTGTTTATGTGTTTACAATGATTATGGGTAAAGACACACAAGTTATAAGTGCTGCTTGGTCTAACATATTTGGAATACTTTTAACAAATGCCTTTTCAATAGTAGGTACAATTATGGGTATAAAATACGCAACTGAAAAAAAAGATTAAAAAAATATTTGACATTTAAATAACTTTTACTATATTTGTATCATATTTAATTAATACAAACAAAAAAACAATAAATTCAATGAAAACAACAATGACATACAAACAAGGGGTCGTTAAGACGGTGAAAGGGGTGGATTCGCTTCATTCAGGACCTGGGTCGTCATATATAAGTTGATTCATTTGAATTTGTTCTCTATATGTAGAAAAACCCTGGGTCCAAAAGATTCAGGGTTTTTTTATATAGTTATTTGACATATTAGGAGTCTTGGGTTCGAAGTTCAAATGTATCCACAACGAATAACAATAAAATAAAAAAGAAATTTATGAAAGAAGTGTTAACAGGTAAATTAGAATCACATAGAGAAATTTTTAGAGGGAAAAGAAAAGAAAGTACCTTGATTAAAAGAATAAAAAAATTTATTCTTAAAAGAAAAAACACTTAATAGAACGAAGTACAAGTTCAGAGTGGGGTGCGGTTCCCACATTTGCGGGTGTAGCTCAATTGATTAGAGTACTAGCCTTCCAAGCTGGGAGTTGTGGGTTTGAGACCCACCACCCGCTCAATCATACGTCAGTGGCGGAATTAGGTAGACGCGTTACTCTTAGAAAGCAATATCTCAAAGATATGAGAGTTCAAATCTCTCCTGACGTATATAACATTTTTTTAAAAATTTAACACAAAAACTTTATTATTTAAAAAATTAGTGTTAAATTTATATTGCTTGGGTGGCGAAAGGTATATGCGACCTGTTGACGGATAGGTTGATTTGTCCAAATAAGACTTATTATGTGAGCTCAATAGTAATAAGTACGAATATGAATCGTGAGGGGTTAAATACCCCTCCCCAAGTGATTTTAAGCCTTAACATTTACGTTAAGGTTTTTTTATTTTAAAAAAAAATTATTATATTTACCATATGGAAAAAGTATTAGTGATATGTAGAGGAATTTGTGGGTCAGGAAAATCAACATTCGCAAAAACATTGGGTGGGCAACATTATGAAGCAGATATGTACTTCATTGATGGAGAAGGTAATTATACTTTTGATGGTAGTAAAATTAAAGAAGCTCATAATTGGTGTCAAGGAATGGTTAGAAGTGACATGATTTTAGAATACCCCAAAATCGTTGTATCAAACACTTTTACCCAAGAGTGGGAGATGGAACCATATATGATGATGGCAAAAGAATTTGGTTATGATGTATTTACTATTATAGTTGAGAATCGTCATGGCGGAACTAATCAACATAATGTTCCTGAAGATAAATTAGAACAAATGCGTAATCGTTTTGAATTTAAATTATGAGTTTTAAAAAAATATTAACAACTGGTAGGGTTTATATAACCTCTGATACTCATTATGGGCATAAAAATATTTGTCGTGGCGTAACAAATTGGAGAACACGAGATGGTGAAATACCGATTGATTCAACAAGGGATTTCCAAACCATAGAACAAATGAACGAAAGATTGGTTGAAGGAATTAACCATCATGTCGGTCAAGACGACACTTTAATTATGTTGGGTGATGTTTCTTTTGGTGGTTTTGAAAATATTGGTATTTTTTTAGATAGGTTGGTTTGTAAAAACATTCATTTAATTCTTGGGAACCATGACCACCACATTGAAAACAACAGGGGAGACATCCAATCTAGATTTCTTAGTGTCCAACATTATTTGGAGGTTAAAATAGATGGTGTAGATTTTGTTATGTGTCACTACCCACTTCAAAGTTGGCATGGAATGAACAAAGGTGTTATTCATCTTCATGGACATGTTCATTTACCTGAAGAACGTAAATTTGGTAATGGAAAAAAAATGGATGTTGGTGTAGACGGAAATGGGATGGACCCATACAGTATTGAGGAGATAGTTAAAATAATGAACAAAAGGTCAATTTTTTCAGATATGCCTGATGACCATCATATGGATGATTTAGTTGGCATTGTTGGATAATTTTATTATATTTGTATTATGAAAAAGTGGAAAATAACTTGTATTAGTGATACCCATAACAAGCATAAGCAGTTAGATGGGTTTCTTCCTGGTGGGGATATTTTGATCCATGCTGGAGATTCCACAGGACGAGGGTATAAAAAAGAACTTGAAAGTTTCTTCAAGTGGTATGATGGTATTGATTCATATGACCACAAACTTTTTATTGCAGGTAATCATGATTTCGGATTTCAAGATTTCCCTGAAGAATATAAAGGTATCTTAACAGGTTACAAAACCATTGAATATCTCCAAGACGATTTGGTTGTTTTGGGTGAGGGTGAAATGGAATATGTTGATATGGTTAAAGTTTGGGGCACCCCATGGCAACCTGAATTCCATAATTGGGCTTTTAATGTTCCTCGCGGAGAAGCTTTAAAAGAAAAATGGGATTTGATCCCAAACAATACTGATATCTTGATTGTTCATGGTCCACCATACGGTAAATTGGATTTTGTTCCTTTTGATTCTGTTAATGTTGGTTGTGAGGAATTAATGAAAAAAATTGAGGAAATTAAACCAAAAATAGTAGTGTGCGGACACATTCATGAGTCAAGAGGCTACGTTTTTGATGGTAACACTCATTATATCAATGCTTCTGTATTGGATGGGAACTACATCTACAAAAACAAACCTGTAAGTTTTGAGTGGGACCCTGTAACAAATGAAATAAATTTTATATAATATGGCCAGAATATACCTAGATGACATGCGTACACCAATTGATAAGGATTGGTTGGTAGTTAGAAATTTTCATGAATTTGTTGATTTAATTAACAAAATAGGGTTGAATAATGTAGAGTTGATTTCTTTGGATCACGACTTGGGTGATACAGCTATGGATGAGTACTACAACAATGTTAAAAATAATTATCAATTAGATTATAACAATATTGAGGAAAAGACTGGTTATGATGTTGCTAAATTCTTGGTTAATCATTTTTATTCCATAAATGAACATAGAATAAACATGAGTAGAAGTGAAAAGAAAAGTAACAAAATGTATTTTCCAAAAGTGGTTGTTCACTCAGCTAACCCAATTGGTTCAGCAAATATCATGGGTTACATTAACAATTTTTACATGAACGAAGGACAACCACAAACTTGTATAAGAGTTAATATTGAACATACAGTTTAAAAAATATTTTTTTTATAAATAATCTTTTATTATATTTGTTGTATGAAAAATATAATCAAATACATCTTACTTATAACCCTTGGGTTAAATTTTGTTTCTTGTCAGAAAGAAGAAATTAAATTTCATAAAATTAAATTTGAAGTTAATATATTTGAGGGTTCAGACCCAACAGGTGTGCCAGTGATGAACAGTATGGTTTGTAAACCTTACTATAAGGATGATGTGGAACCTACATTTCCAACAATACTGGGTCAAGTTCCTTACACATGGGATTATGAGTATTGGCAATTGGTTGATGGTGAACCTGTAGTTTTTTCTTTTTCACCTACAGTAGATTACATGTTTGAGATGGTAATTTATATTGATGGTGTGATGGTATCTAGAAAGGTTATTGATACTTCTAACAGTGGAGATTACTACGCTTACCAAGGAATAGAACAAGAAGGTTTAGATACCAGTGGTAAACCTAATTATCCTGTGATACAATTTACTTATCATGAATAAAAAAGGGGACTCATGAGTCCCCTTTTCAATTATATCTTTACAGCTTTTTCTTTTATACTATCTAAGACAGCTGGATTAATACTAGATGTATTTTTACCCACATATTCATCTAATAAACCTGCCTGAGTTTTAATACCGTACATATTTGTATTTGGTTGGACTTGTTTTCTAAGTTTCATCATATTAATTGTTCTATATGATTCTGGGTCTAGAGGGTCAACCTTAACCAATTTCTCAACAAAATTTTCAGGATTAGATAAAAAGACATAGAAAGAAGTTTGACCATGTTTAGCTCTTTCTTCAGGTGACATAGACCATTTTCTAAATAAAACTTTACTGTCAGTATTGTTAATTTGTTTCGCATCAACTTCTTTAGATAATTTATATTTTTGATCATCTGTTAACTCATTATTCAGTTCAGTCATCACATCGTAATTGTTAAGAATAGATGGGTTGTATTTAACCAAAGTCATTTTTTGTAACTCAGTTAAATATTGTTTCATGGATTTATAATCGTTTGCATTAACTGTACCTTTAACATAATTGGTAATGAAATCCATTTTTTGTTTTTCATTAAGGTCAGAAGCTAAAATACCGAAAGCTCTAGAGTTAAGATTACCTTTTTCAATGATTTTATTAACAGTTGACGTTTTTTGTTCAGGTGTTAAATAATCTTTGAACTTATTATAATTTTCATAATTAGGGTCAGCAATAAAAGAAGCAATTTTAGTTTGTAATTTTTTCTTAGTATGTGAAGGATTAAATGCTCTAACAGCTTCCATCATTTCAGGGGTTACCCAATCAGGTGGAGTAGAATGAGAATCATCTTTAGCATCCCACCAAGTTAAATCTTCTTGACCACCATCAAATCTCCATTGTAAAGCGTATTTGTAATTTACATTATCTTTACCAACTAAATTATTATTAATAAAGAAATAGAAATTAGAATGTTCACTATATTGATCAAAATAAGTATTTAAACCTCTAGCATCACTTGTACCAGCAATACACCATTTAGAACCAGCACCGTATTTACAAGAAGCCTCAACAGTAAACGGTGCATAAATAACAACACCACCTTCTTTATATATTTGTGCAGCTTCCTTAGAAATTCTTTTTTCTTTTTCTTTAACTAAAGCATCCTCAACAACTGATTTTAAATCATTTAAAGATTTATAACTATTAATATCTTTATTACTAATTCTAGTTAAATTTCTATGGAAATCAACCACAGTTTTAGCTATGTCATCAGCCATTGGTATACGGTCATCTTGGTTTTTACCTAAAGCAGTTTTAACCATCCATTCAAGATATTTGTTATTACCTGACGGGTCAACTTCCACAAACATGTCAACTAAATCTGTGTGATCTTCACCGTATCTACTAATAACTTCTTCTCTTCTACCTTCTAATAATATGGTAGATTCTAAAATTTGAGATAATTTAAATTCCATTATTTATTTCTTTTTTTATAAATATCACCTTTTCGCTTAAATTTCCTTAAAACTTTATGTGATTCTTCAGTTAATTTATAACTTTTATTTCTATTTTCATTTTTTGGTATGAATCTGAGGTTTTCTAATGAACCTACTTTATGTGGTGGGATACCTTCTAAATACGAAGTTGCTATAGATAATATATGGTCTAATTCATAACACCCAGAACCACCCCAACAACGTTTATTATAGTTTGGCAGTTTATGTAGTGGTTGCATTTCTGTAATCAACCACGTTCTTAAATAAAAAATACGTTTATCATCATCTTTTATATCACCCAAGTTTCTTTTTTTTAGTTTGGGCATAATTTTATAAATCTCCTCCTCAGTTAGTTCATACAATTTAAAACCTTTTTTGTTTTTTCTTAACCCCATTTACTTATAACAATATATAACTGTAATTATTAAAAAATATATATTATGGGAATGACGAATGATGAGAAAGCACGGCTTTATGATAAATTACTTATAGAGTATGATCAAAAAGCAAGAGAAGTATCTTTAATTAAAAGTAGATTTGATTTGACCACTGAGGACAATAAAAAAATTGATGACTTACAAAAAGAAATGGTAGAATTACAAAGAAAAGCTATGTCTTTGGGTTCACTTTAATTTTTAAGTAAAATTGAAAAGGCTTTAAATTCACCAGAAGCTTCTTTTAATTTTACAATGGTCTCAGGTTCACCTCTAAGAGCAAATTCTCTCTCTAAGAATGAGGCTTGTATTAACAGATGTTCTAAATGAATTGAGTTTTCTTCTTTAAGAGTAAATTTAACTTTATCGTAAAATTCCTTTGTTAATACTTGCATCATTGAGCAACTTGAATGAGGGTACTGATTATTTTCTAAATCTTGAGAAACCGACATTAACAAATCTGATATTTCATTTAAAAGTTTTGAAATTTTTTCTTTTTCTTCTTTTTTAAATTTAATCAGGTTACCGATTAAGTCTTTTGTTATATTTATTATTTCTAACCACATATTTTATAAATATCTTTGTTTATTAAAATATTTATTTATATCTTTGTAGAAGTTCTTTGAATTATTGGGGGTGTTTTTGGATTTGACTGGTTATTGATTAGTAATGGGTAAGCATGTCGTGAAATAATACTATCACGTAAATACACGTATTGAACTTTTAAATGGCAATGTATTTGCAAACGCAACTGTAGGCCACTTTGTGACTGAAGGTGCAACAGTAGCTGCCTAATCAGATTAGGTGTTACTATGGGGTCGGCAGACATATAACCTAGCAACAGAAGTCGTAGTATAGGTGAGTACCACCTAAAGTGTCTCAGGCAAATGGGTAAGCCGTTATGAGGGTACATTTGTTTATTTGGTTCCATAAAAACCATCTTGACTAAATAAAATATTTTGTCCGTTTAGATTAAAATGGAATAAACATGTAGAAGACGTTAGTAATGTAACGCAGGACGAGGGTTTGATTTCGGACCCATCCATTGGTGACAATGGTTTAAAAATCGGATGAACTCAGGGAAACCTTAACACGTAATGGTGATGGCAATCCTGAGCCAAGCTTACAGAGTAAGAAGGTGCAGAGACTACTGGAGTGTGGCGACACACTTAATAACCAGCAAGAGCGTCCGACATCTCAATGAGATGATGATATAGTCCAAACAGTAATGAAAATTATTGAGTATTTACGAAACCCTCCACCTCCACGCCGGAACTTTTGTACCTTCTCGTCATATGTAAATTATAGATATGGCGAGAAGACAAAAGAAGACCATTACATTTATAAAACATCCTTGTATTATTAATGGGTATTGTGGTGTTTTATAATTTTAACGTAAGAAAAGAAACCATAAGTAAAATTAAACGTGGTTTAATATGGAAACATATTTAATTTGTTTCCTTGTTTAGAAAAAACAAGGTGGTGGAAGTCCGAAAGATATTTTATCCATTCGGCCCTATTAAGACTCACAGAAATGTGGGTCTTTTTTTTTATAGGTGATATTTATATTAAGAATGAAAAATCTGATTAAAAAAATATTAAAAGAATCTGAAATGGATTGGATTAAAGATGTTTCTGATGAAGTACCTTCTTGGAATGATAGGGTTAAAATACCATTTATAGATTTAGTATATGACTATATGTTAGATGATATGGACTTGTTAGATTTTTTAAATTCAGAAGACATTTATATACCAACTAGAAATTACATAAGAAGATTTACACCAGAAGAGTGGGATGAATATGGCTTGGACCAATGGAGAGACGGTGATTGGAAAGAAAATGGTGAATGGAATGGTGAACCAACCCTTAGTTATTGGGATATATTAGAAACACTTTTAAAAGATTGTCCCAAATGGGAGTTTATGACACAAGAAAATACCGATTGGGATTTAGACCAACAAACTTATGGTGATAGAATAATTTGGAAAAGAAAAAGTGATGGTAGATTTTTTGGTTTGGGTATCTATGGCACTTCTTATGATGGAATTGAAGACCAAGAGGAATTTTTACGTGAAATCTTCCAAAAACAAATTGTGGTTTTTGTGTGATAGTATGAAAAATTTAAAGAAATTAATCAGGGAAGAGATTGATGATTCAATGGATTGGATCAGACAACATGACTTTCATTTGGATTTAATATCACAAAACAATAGAAAAATAAATTCATTATCAGAAGTTAAAAAAATACTGTTCAATCCGGCAGTAATGACTTCAAACCAAAAATTTAAAGATGTTGTGTATTATTTAGAGGATATGTATTATATGCCTGAAAATCTTGTTTTTGATCAATATCTTTCATATATAGAAATAAAAAAACAACCACTAGGTAAAGGTCTTTTTATTAAAAATGGTAAATATTTTGTTGGTCCATCAGTGAGTGATGATGAACTTATTAAAATGAGTGAAGAAGAAGGTTCTTTTTGGTATGAGGAATTTATTGGTACTTTTTTACCACACAAATTAAATAGGTAATCTATTTTCAGAAGCCATACTTCTTATATATCTTTTTAAATTGTTTACCATTTCTTTGTAATCAACTTCAGGAAAATCATTAGGATATCTTTCATGTAACATTTCTTGTTCACCAATATCACTACAACTATTATAGATATCACGAATCATTTCCAAATAGATTAACTCTTTGTCGTATTGTTGTTCAATATTGGTATTCATGACTTGACCCTCAAGTTCTTGAGTGTATTCAATCAATTCTTCAACAGGACCCAAGTCCATTAAATGTTCGTTACCTCTGAATATTTGATGTATACTTTTCATTCTAAATATTTTTATTAGTTTTATACCACAAATATATAAAAAATATATTATATTTGTAAGAACAAAAAAACAAAATCTATGGACTTCGTAAAAATCCCCACCACATCAAAACCAACATTTCAATTTGTACCCGAAGCACAACTACGTGGACAACAACTACGTGATTTTGTTTTCGCCGGAAATGCCCTCTTCACTGTTTTGAATAAAGAAAACGGTAATTACATTACATATAAAATCAAAAAACATAAAGATGAGGATGTTTGGTTTGTGAAAACTTTACACGGACACAACTACGCTTTTATTGGAACTTGTTTCTCCGATAAAAAATTTAAATATAGTTCTAGTTCGTATTTAGATATGGATGACAAAAAAGTTGTAACGATTGAATGGTTTTTACAAAACTTCTTCAATGACCAAAACAAATACCCGATGGTAGAAGTTTATCACCATGGTAAATGTGGGCATTGTTGTAAAACTTTAACCACCCCCGAATCAATCAAAACAGGTTTGGGTCCTGTATGTAGTGGTAGAAAATATAAAAAAGTGAATAGATAGGTCACTTTTTTTTTATTTTATTCGGTGGCAGAGTTACTTTACTCAACGGCAACTAACTTATGATAAAATAAATATTTTAAACATTAATTATTACTTTTTATTAGGTATTTATTACTATTTTTATATTAAATTTAAGATATTTATTAATATATTAACATTTATGGGACATGAAAAATCTAATACATTATCTAGTTTATTTAATTGTTTGCTGTAATACAATAGCATACTCTCAGTATTGCGGTACAGCAACTACCAATGTAACCATAACGCCAACTACTACTGTTCAGTATTCCTCCACATATACAAGTGGAAGAAGAGCCTTTAACTTTAATGCGGTTGCTGGGAATGAATATACATTCTCCACCGTAGGTGAAACAACTATGGATACATACCTAAGACTGTATTCAACAGGAACGGGGGGGAGTGTTTTAGCTGAGAGTGATGACTATTATAACACCCAATCTGAAATTACTTGGTATTGTTCGGTGTCGGGAACTTATTCTGTTTTTTTAACAAGATGGTCAGTAACTAGTTCGTGTGCGACTTTAAGTTCAACAGGGGCTAGAATTAAGTATCAAATGGGAAATACTGGCGGTAGTACCATAGTATCAATTGGTAATGGGGAAGGAGTTATTTATCAAGTGCCAGTCAATCATTATTATAAGTTTGGGTGGTCTCAGATGCTATATTTAAAATCTGAAATAAACACAACAGGAAGCATAACTAAGATACGGTTTCAATGTGATCCTGGATCACCATCGTCTTATGTGGCCGAGAACCAAAAGATATATATGGGGCACACTACTTTATCTACGCTCCCAAGTGTTTCTGTAAAGGAGAACGCTCAGACAAACTATGTATCGTCAAACTACACGCTTGTTTATGATGGTACGATAACATGGAAACCAGGATGGGTTGAGATAGTATTGCAGACACCCTTTCCTTGGAACAATACGGACAATTTGCTTATAAAGTACGAGAACAGAGAAGGTACATTCAGTTCTTTTTACCCCATGTTTTACTATACGACAAAGACCGCAACAGTAGGCTACAACTATCAAGACGCATCCTACCCCACATCTGATGGAACAAGGAATGGACTTAGGCCAAACATAAAGATGGCTATATCCGATACCCCATTACCTGTTGAGTTATCTAAATTCAATGGAATTAATAATGGACCAAATAATTACATATTTTGGATAACCGCTTCAGAACAAAATACAAGTCATTTCAATCTACAAAAAAGTAGAGATGGTGATAACTGGACAACAATCACGACCATAAATGCTGCTGGTAATTCTACAACAACAATTGACTATGATGTAACTGATTTTAAAGTAGAACCAATTATAAATTACTATAGACTACAACAATACGATAATGATGGTGTTTATGAAACTTTTGGACCTATTGCTATAAACAATACTAATCTAAATGAAAATAAAGTAATTATAGGATATATAAATTTAAATGGACAAACAATAGACCCAAGTAAACTTAACTCAATGGACGTTTATATTGAAGTTTATAACGATGGTACAATTAGAAAAGTAATTAAATAAAAAATAATTTAAAATTAAACCCTTATACTTGTTTGTGTGAGGGTTTTTTATTATATTTGTATCATATTAATCATTTAAATAATTTAAAGTTATGGCAACAAAATCAGGAAACAAGGGACGTTACATTTGTAAAGTAGGTTTTTATGACATCTACGCAAAGGATTCATTCAAACCAAAGAAAGATTCAAAGTTTAAATATACTAAACCAGATGTAGCATCAACGGTATATAATATCTACCACGCAAAAAAACTTGTGGAGAAGGGTTATAAAACTAAAGATCAGGCAGTTGATATGGCTAAATTCCTTTTAGGTGATAAAAAATCTGTTTACGGTATTCAGTAATATGAACAGAAAAGAATTAATAAAGTTTTTGAACAGTGGGGAGACCTATAACAAGGTCTTGGACATCATCAATCACAAACTCCAAGCAGACGGGGTTGGGGTTGATGATTACCCCATGCATTATTTCATGGCTGGTGGTTCGGTAGCCAATACTATCTATTACCTTTTAAATAAAGAAAAGTTCCAAGAGACTGTTATAAATGATATTGATTTATTTTCATTCAATAATATCCGAGGGTATGATTGGAACACTATGGTAGACCCAAACTTATTCATTAATGCCGATTTGAATATGGTGGCAGGTGTTGATGCTTACAATAGAATGTGGGTTGGACCTAGTGGTGAAACAATGCGTATGGTTAGTAGTGAACGTTTTGGTATTGTTAATAAAGTTTCCATAACTGTCTTTAAACAATCTATGGAAAACTTTGAGGAAACTAATTACTACAAAACACTTTTAACTGTTTTTGATTTAAACTGTTGTATGGCAGGTTTGGATAGGATTAATGGTAATATTGTCTATACAGAAGATTTTTTAAATTTCTTAGAGTCCAACATGATTGAGGTTATGAACGTCTCACAACCTATACAAACAGCAATTAGACTTAAAAACAAAACAATTCAATTAGGAACTAACACCTCAAATTTTAATGATGAAATTAGATTAATCAAACATTCCTTTATTCATAAAAAAATCTGTTCTATAGGTCCTGAGTGGTTTAAAAAAGTTAAAGATAATAAAGATTTTGTTCTAGAACATTTTGATTTTAATGTCAAAGAAGTGAGTGTTAATGACGGAATTTTTAATTATACTGTTAAAAATTTTGAAATTGAAAAATATTATAAAAATTTATTTATACATAGTAATAATAAATTAATAGCTTTTTGGAATTTATTTGTTAGAAAAAGAAATAAACAAGCTTTGGAAACAGTTTTAACCTTCTACAATAACATTTATTCAAGAGTAAATGGGGGTAGAAACATACAAGACCAAGAAACATTAGTATATGACCCTAACTTGATTCCTAAAATAGGGGGTAACCAAATTATTGTTTTTGATTTTGTATCTATTTTAAGTATGAGTCCAACTTATCTTGATTGTGATTTTACGGTTGATGATTTAGAACGTGTGTATAATTTTAATGAGTATATACAACAAGAATTATTTTCTGAAGGTGACATTTTCCTTGCAAAAAATATCAAAGAACATTTACAGTTAATAGAATATGTTAAAAAGACTTTTATTGATAGTCACGGTATCTTCAAAAAGACTTTGTTAATGAAATTAATATTCCTTTCTAGGATGGATGAAAAAAATAACTTAGCCGTTTTAGATTATGAAAAAAAAGTTAACATTTTCAAAAAATTAATTAATGGGATGTGGATTAAATCTTATTATAATTACGGATATAAATCTTTATTGAAACATAAATTTGTAAAAACAAACAATTTAATGTTAATTGATTGGTGAAAAGAGAGGTTTAACCACCTCTTTTTTAATTTTATGTAATATTTATTTAGCATGGAAAATAATGTAACAACGATTATAATGGAAAGGGTTGAAAGCCTTTTATTGGAAGGTAGACTTGAGGAGGTTAAGGATAAATACCCTGAACCAATGTGGGATGAAATTGATAAGTTAGCATCAATAGACCCTTCAGGTAACCAAAAATATTTGGAATGGTTAGTTAAAAACAGTTTAAATAGAACTATTAAATGGTTTAAAGACCATGCTTCAGAAAGAGCTGGTTATTACGGTTGGTCCATAGACCAAGTTCCAAATACGTCAACAGACCCAAGATGGACAAATATGCCTAATTTACGTAGAGCGATGCAAACACTTAATCATAGTGATTTTTTGAAGGTTACAGATGATATTGAGTATTTCCATAAAAACCCATCAAAGTACGAAAAAAAAGATATTAATTTATTCACTAGTTTAAATGATCTTGAAGAAGCTACTAATCAGGCTAAACTAAAACTTTCTAGAAAAGAACAAAAAGAAACTGGTGTTGATAAAGTTTATGAAGATGATGATTTCTTGGTATTAATGCCAAAAACACACAAAGCTTCATGTAGATATGGTTCTAATACTAGATGGTGTGTTACCATGAGAGACCGTTCAGGTTACTATGAAAATTACTTCTCACAGGGACCAATATTCTTTTTAATAGACAAAAGAAAAATAGCCCCAACTAAATCAATGGACACCCCTAACTATTACAAAATAGCGATGCATTATAGACCTTTTAACGGTGGTTTATATAGAGGTAGTAATCGTGGTATGCAATTGGCCAGTGGTAAAAGTAAAGAAGAATTTGTTGATGGAGGTAGTATTCAAAACGCTACTATTGATTATTGGAATGTAGCTGATGACAAAAAAAATGAATCAGTAGTTAAGAAATTTTTGGGTGGCCCAGGTAGAGGTCAAACACAAAAAGGTGAAGAAGCTATCAGCAAACTTAAATCGGTGATGGAAAAATATACCAAAGAAGTTTTAGCTAAATTTTATGATTCAATAGGTGATAACACAGAATTGTTAAATAAAGTTACAGAAAAAGAAAATGAACTAAGTACAAAAGTATCAGAAATTAGAAATATGGATAATAAACGTTCTAGAATTAACAATATTATATATGAATTAAATAATGCAGGATATGAATTTTCTGGAGATGAGGAAGAAATGCAATGGATTCAATCACAAAAATCCCAAGGGGAAATCTATATAAACCAATTAATTTCAAAGACACAAAAAGCTCAAGAAGAAGAACAGAAATTAAGAGAGGAATTAACTAAATTGAGAGCTGAATTACAAAGTAAAGAATTGGTTTTCTATGACCCTAAAAAGAATGTTTCATTGGGATAAAAGATGTTTACTAAGGATAATTTACTAACAAATATGTAACCAAGATTTTTTCTTAACTATATTATACATCGTTGTGTAGGTTACACCATATTTTTCACAAAATAATAAAATTGTTTTATAAGTTACATTATTTTGTTCTGGTTTTAATTCATCCCAAAATTTACGTATTTCATAAACTATCTCATCATTAAGTTTAGACGCCTTATTTTTAGTACCACACCTAAGATTTTTACCTTTTTCAGATATCTTTTTTTTAGATTCTTCTGAATGTTTTTTACCTTCCATAGGGGATTTTCTACCTTTACGTATTTCTGACATTTTATTTTTTGTTTCTTCACTTAATTTTTTACCTAACTTAGATAAACGCATTTTTTGTTTAGATTCTTCTGAATGTTTTTTACCATATAAAGGATGTTTACTTCCGGCTTGTAACCCTTTTTGTGATTTTCTAATTCTTTCTTTACTTTCTTCTGAAAATTTAAAACCTAAGTTATTACTTGCCTTAGGTCTTGAATTATACCCGTTTGTATATCCACTAAATAAGTCAATCCAATATTGTTCCCTCTCCACCAAAAATTCTTTAGAACACTCCTCAATCATTTCAAATAAAAAATTTTCAACACCATATTTGTTTACTGAGTTTTGGAGTTTAGGTGAATGGTGTTTGTCTTTTTTAAGCATTTGTTTATGATCTAAAATTCTATCATGAATATCAATAGAAGAACCAACATAAACTTTCCCTGTTAATATATTTTTAATTTGGTATATTCCTGTTTTTTCTTTCATAATACCTTTTTCTAGCCCCCTCTTTTAGTACTTCTTTATTTTTTTCATAATAGTTTGTGCACCATTTTTTATTGGCCTCAATTAATTCTTCTTTTGTGTGATATTTTTTTTTACGTCCCATAAAAATAAATATCTGAATAACTGTGAAAAAACTGTGAAAAAAAATGTTTAATTTAATTGACTTTATCAAATCATCACCATATTTATTAATATATGTTAGTAATAAAGGTTAATAGTGGTAAATTAGAACAAGCAATAAAAAATTATCGGTCTAAAGTTATCAAGACGCGGCAAATGTCAGAACTAAATGATAGAAAAGAGTTTGAGAAAGAATCTGTTAGAAAAAGAAGATTAAAACAAAAAGGTATCTACAAAGAAAAGAAAAAAAGAGGGGAAGAATAACCCCTCTTTTTTATTGGATTTTAGTCATCCAAATCAATTTGTTTTCAGTACTAGGATTCAGAATGTCACTGAATTGTGAACCATTGATAATACCATCTGAAACAAATGAACTACTAGTTAAGATACTATAATTATTACCACCAACAGTAATAAAGTTGTTTAGATTCAAATTAATTGAAGTGTTACCAACGACTTGTGTAATGTTAAAAGTTCTACCACTATAAGACAAACCATTAATAGTGTAAGTGTTATCATTAAAAAACTCTAAAGTGTCGTTAGGTTGGTCAAAACCAAAACCATTATAGACTTTGGTAACAACCCATTTAGTACCATAAAGATCACTTGTCTGAGTAACAGAACCACCAACACTAACACCAAGTTCACCTTGATATTGATAACCGTAAGGTACTGTTGGAATATAAGAACCTGTTGTTGTACCAGCTTTTTTGAAAACCAAAATAGAGTAAGGCTTACCAATAATGGTACCTAATTCACCAACTCTAACTTCTAATCTAGTGTCACTAATAGAAAGTACTTCAATAACTCTAGTAACGATATTAGAACCGTTAAAAACACCAACAGATACAGTATTATTATACAAGAAAGGTTCATCTTCTTCAACACCATTCAAAAAGAATCTAGTCATAGAAAATCTCCAAGTGGTAACACCCTCAACAATATTATCAAAATTACATGCTGGACCATAAAATGGGTTCAAACAACTTGTGGTTGGGTGGTTGTAATATACCTTTGGTGTTTCGTAATAGAAATTACCATCAACCAAAACCCAATCCTTATCAATAAGCAAGGCAACCAAATCTGTTTGGGTAGGGTTGTTTACGGTATTATCAGGTTTTTCGATAACCTCTTTTTTACAAGAAGTTAACAAAAAAATAACCATCAAAAAACTAATAAATCTCTTCATATTGGGGGTTTTTAATTAATTATATACAAAGATAACAATTTTTATTAATTGACAATAACTTATGCTGATATTTATAATAAAAAGTTCCTAAAATGGATAAAATTTTTCCATATATAAAAAATTACCCTAAACAATTTATTAAAAAAGAATGCCATGGAGATAGTGAAAATTACCATGTTTGGTTACGGTTGCGAGATAGGAAGAGGTACAATAAAACAAAAGGATTATAAAAAATTAAAAAATCTAGACGAAGAAGTTTGGCAAAAAAATCTAATTAAAAAATTAAAAGAAGATAAAGATATTGAAATTAAAATAATATCAGAAGATTACGGAATAATCAAAGGTGACATTAAAATTGAAGTTGAAGATGAGGTTATTGTAGACACTCAAATAACCACCCTAGACATTCTAAGTGAAGATATTATTAAAAATGAAGTTATCCACTACCCAGATACAAAAGACATTGTTATAACAACAGTACAACATTTAGAAGGTGTTATATGTGATATATTACTTGTGGTTGATGGTAAATTTGATTTAGATAAATTAAAGTTAGTTAGAAAAGATATTGTATATAATGTTGACAATCCTTTGATAACATCATTATATTGTGAATTGTACTATGACAATGAGACGATACCTTTAACAGATCCAATAACTGATTTAAGAAATTCAAGACTTTATTTAGAAAAATTAAAAAAATGAAAAAGATTATTATAGAAAATTTTAAAATTGGTGAAGAAGTTTTAATTACAACTTATTCACCTAATATGTCAGCCAAAATTGCTGATATGTATGAGTTACCCTTTGAACAAGTCCCAATGACTGACCCTGAGGCAATTAAAAAATATTACGGCAAAACAGTTCCTATTTTTGAAGTCTTTATTGATGGTAAAATAAGAGCTTTTGTAAAAGATGTAGTAAGAAAAAAAGGTTGAGTTAACTCAACCTTTTCTTTAATTTACCAATTAAGCTTTTAACACCAAAGGTTATCGTACCTGATATCAAACCCATAAACAATTCTTTCATTGAATTAAAATTAGTTCCATAACCTTCTATTAATTGATTTAATATTTTCATCACTGGTACCATTATAAAAGTAAAACCTAAAATCTCAGTTAAAGTATGTGTCGATTTAAGAACTTTAGATAATATTGAATTAACTAAATCTTTAACATTTGTAATAAAATCTATAACATTTTGTAAATAATCATAGATACCCTTTTCTTTTAAAGTGGTTATCATTTGTTGATTATTACTTTCACCTGTCATAGAAGCTATAGCAGCAATAATCAACATAACAACTTCATTGTGGTTTAAAATAATTCCCGAACCTTCTAATAAACTATTAATTGGACCTACCATAGCTGAAACACCAGCACTAAATGTGAAAATTAATCTTCTAGTTAACCCTAAATCTTCTATTATTTTTTTCATTAAAGATTTGTCTTCTGTCTCTAAGATTAATTTATCTTCTTCAAAAGAAGAGATATCTTCAAACATTTGATTAACCGCTGATTCAACATACAGTTTTTCCATTAATATATTTAAACTTATAGAGGATACTTTTTCCATATAAAATAAATATCATTTAAAATGAATACAATTATAATTATACTATCTTTTTTATTATCCTACCCTTTATCACATCTAATTTTGAAAAAGGCTATGTTAATAGATAATAATATTTCTGAAAAAAAATACAATTATTTAAAAAAACTATTCTATATACCTATAATAAATTTGGTGATATCATTCTTTTATATTTTATGGTCGGTAATTGTTTTTAAAAAGGATTAGTTTTTATGATTTAAACAATATTTATTAATAAAATATTAATATGAAAAAAGTGGTAAGATTAACTGAATCAGATATAGAGAAATTGGTTAAGAAAATAATTAAAGAAGATAAATTAGAGGAAATAGGGGTAAAACCAAAATATAGTAGAGAACAATTATCACCAGCAACAGCCTTAAACAAAAGAAACGGCAAAAGACACTTAGTTATTGTTGATTCAACTGGTATGGTTACGGCTGTAGGGCCATCAATAGACTTTTTGGAAAATAAAGGAAAAGAAGATATCTGTCGTATTGTTGATAAATTAATAACTAATTTATTTGATTTAGCCGAATCCAATATTAATGAAGAAGATACCGATGATTTTGAGAATATTAAAGAATTAGGTTTTACATGTAGATTTAGTGAATCAATTAAAAGAAAAAAAACAATAAAAGAAGATAAAGAATCGTCCCGTTATATGTTTTTTTCAAATCTAGAACAAATGAAAAGACAATGTGAAATGTTACTTGACATGGATCAAAATCAAATAGAAGAAATATTAGAAAATGGTCATGATTGGGCTCAAGACCACATAGCTGAAGCAAAAAATAATACGGACCAAGTTTTTGATTTCTTAATGAATGAAACAAAAAGTGGTGATACCATGATGGATGACTATGAATATTAAAGAAATTATAAATGTTGAACTTCTTTTTGAAAGAAAGAAAAAAAGAAGAAAGAAAAAGAAAGCTAAAAGGGATGCTTGTTACTATAAAGTAAGAAGTAGATACGATGTTTGGCCTTCTGCCTACGCTTCAGGTGCTTTGTCTAAATGTAGAAAAGTGGGTGCTGACAATTGGGGTAACTCTACTAATGAAGAAGTTTTTAATATTGAAGAATTAATAACTGAAAAAAGAAAACTTACATCAAAACCTGGGTCAGAAACAAACTTAAGAGATTGGTTTAAAAGAAAAGGGGCTAAAGGTTCCACAGGTGGTTGGGTTGATTGTAACACTTGTAGAAAAGATAAAGAAACAGGTAGAAATAAATGTAAACCATGTGGTAGACAAGAAGGTGAGAAAAGAAGTAAATACCCAGCTTGTAGACCAACACCAGGTTCATGTAAAAAATATAAGTCTAGTAAAGGCAAATCATGGGGTAAAAAAACTAAGAGTATGAAAGAAGATTATATTATTAATGGGAAATTAATAACAGAAGGTAAAGAACTTATTTCTGAGGGTGTTCTTTATCATTTTGAAAACAGATCAACTCTTACAGAGAATATCTATAGATATGGTTCAGAAGGTTATTTTAAACTAATAAATGAGGTTAGAAGTTTATACAATAAAGGTATAATTGATTTATCACCAGTAGATGAAGAAACAATCTTAACTGATATTGGTAGAAGGGGTATCTATGAAAACAAAGTAGTTTGGTTAGATGTTATTTATGAATCAGATGAGGATATAGAAGTTTTAACTGAAGCCGAATACCAAGGCAAAAAAGTACAGTTAAGTAAACCTAAACGTGGTGGCAGCAAAAAGTTCTATGTATATGTGAAATGTGGTGATAGAGTTAAAAAAGTTTCATTTGGAGCTAAATCAGGTGGTGGTAAATTATCTGTTAAGTTAAGAGACCCTAAAGCTAGAAAAGCTTTCTCTGATAGACATAATTGTCCACAAAAGAATGATAAATGTACTGCCGGGTACTGGTCATGCCGCCTTCCGCTCTACGCTAAGGCTCTAAATTTAAGTGGCGGCGGTAGATGGTGGTAAAAAAAAATACCTAACAAACTTTATTTTTTAGTACATCTAGGTATACTTATATATAAAATAAATTATATATGGGATATATTTACATGCTAACAGACACTAGAAACGGTAAAAAATACATAGGCCAACATGATGGTAGTAAAAAATCTTATTGGAGTGGTGGTTTGATACCTAATAGAATTGCTGATAAATACGGTAAAGATATTTTTGTTAGGGTTATTTTAGAAGACGAGATACCAAAAAATTTACTAAGTGATAGAGAAAAATTTTATATTAAAAAATATAATACTATTACCGAAGGTTATAATTTAACTGAAGGTGGTGATGGTGGTGACACTATTAGTAACAACCCTAATAAAGAAGATATTGTACAAAAAATAAAAGAAAGTAGTAAAAATAGGATTTTTAGTAATGAACACCGAAAAAAATTAAAGGATAATCACATGTCAAAAAATCCTTTGAATAGGCAAAAATTAAGTGAAGCCTTAAAAGGAAAAACTAAAACAGAAGAACATAAATTAAAAATAAGTGAATCTACTAAAAATTATAATAAATTAATAGGTAGATGGTCTGGTGATGATAACCCACTCAAAAATGAAAAAATAAAAGAAAAAATTTCTAAATTAAATAAGGAAAGAGGTATAAAAAGAAGAAAAGAAAATTTAGAAAATTTTATACAAGATTTTAATAATGGTTTAATAAATGAATACAATATATCTAAATATAAATATAAAATTTGGTATTGGAAAAAGGATTTAGGGTCTGAAATCGTAGACAAATTAATACCCCAGGAAGTGATGGAAAGTTTTGACAAATTATCTAATCAGATTAAAGAAAAAAATATTAAATTAAGAATTGAAGATTCTATAGGTTTTAAACATAAGGAAGAATCTAAGAAAAAAATAAGTGAATCACATAGAAAAGAGTTTTTAAATTATTGTGAAAATATTTTTAATACAATCTTAAAAAAGAAACAAGAATATTTAATAGATACTTTTAATAAAGAAGAATATTTTAAAATACGTAAAAAAATTAAATCATCAAAGTTTATTAACGAAATACCAAAGGAACTTAAGGATAAAATATTAAATATCAAAAATAAAAAAGTTAAAAAAGAATTACAAAGTAATAAATTTTACGGTAATAAAAATAAAAATATATGTATTGACGGAATACTTTTTAAAAGTGTTAGTGAAGCCTCTCAAAAATTAAACATAAACAGAAGTACTATTAGACATAGATTAAAGTCACCAAAGTACTTAACGTATATTTATAATTAAATAAATAAATAATGGAAGATTTTCCTTTTGAAGAACTAATTCAAAAAGATTATGTCATTAGAACATTCTCAGAAGGTGTTGATGACATGAAATTAGTTTGGCATAGGGATAAGGAAGATAGAATTGTTAAGTCCGTTGATGAAACTGATTGGATGTTACAAATGGATAATGAGTTACCACAATCACTAACGGAAACAATTTTCATCCCCAAAAATACTTATCACAGAGTTATTAAGGGTAGTGGTGATTTAACAGTTAAAATAAAAAAGATGTTATGATTAATGTAAGTAGAAAGAAAAAATTAATTATTGAAAGAATTAATAAAAGAATGTTAGGTGAGGCTGAAATGGATTGTCCTGAAGCAACCCAAGACAGTGAACTAAATGAAAAAAATAAGAAAAAAATTGTTTCAGAACACCAATACGGGTTACCTACTAAAGAAGCTGAAGAAAAAAATCAAAACTGTGGTAATTGTGTGGCTTTTGATATTTCAAAAAGAATGAAATATTGTATGGGAAACGATAGTGGTGATGTAGGTTATTGTTGGATGCATCATTTTATGTGTTCAGGAAAAAAATGGTGTGGCACTTGGGTTGAAGGTGGACCAATAAAAGATGATTCTGTTTCATATAAAAAACAAGAAGGTTAATTGTGAAAAATCTAATTAGA
>Ga0172364_10000146_pt1 | contig 42191 bp, 54 predicted proteins | sample LakKivSesite10cm_FD_114545 | JGI IMG/M metagenome (GOLD analysis project Ga0172364, IMG submission 114545) | Sediment microbial communities from Lake Kivu, Rwanda - Sediment site 10cm | ecosystem: Environmental > Aquatic > Freshwater > Lake > Sediment | place: Rwanda: Western Province, Lake...
CTACGTAGGTACTCCCGTGGAAGCCACGGCACCCCAGCCCAGCACATGAAGAAGCACCGCGACGCTGGTGCCAAGTGGATTGCCATCGCTGGTCCGTGGGACGACGATGACGGCGGGCTCCGCTACATCAACAGGCCGGATACGTGCAAGCTCCTCCTGGACGCCGCGTACAGTGCGGGTCTCCAGCCATTCATTTGGGGCTACCCTTGGTTGGGTCGTGAGGAGGCGTTCGCAGACGCGATGGATGCCTGTGCCGGTCAGTACAACTGCGCCTTGTTGGACCCCGAGCTTGGTAGCAACCCTGTTAGGGCGAGCAGCGGTCCCGGTAAGGCACGAGCAGATGCAGGAGCCACCAAGCTGGTGTCTCTGATGGCTGAACGTTTCGCTGGAGGCGTTTGTGGCTTGTCAACGTTCGGTTCGGGGGTGCGTTTCAAGTGGTTCCCCTTGAACTCGTTCGCTGCTGCGCTCGCTCAGCACTTTCCAAAGCGTTCCTTCATCGGCGGTCAGACCTACACGGATGACAGCGTGATTGATCGTTCGATTGCCGATTTCGTCGGCGTAATCAACAAGACCGGTGGCGGTCTTGGTAACATGAAGCTGGTGCCTAACTTCGGCACCTACGCACGTACCGGCGACAAGGCTAGCCCTTACCGCGCAAAGACTCCGGTTGAGCTCGATGCTCACTTCATGGAGTTCATTGACGAGAGGGAGCCCGTGGAAGCCATGATCGGCTGGGCGGAGAACTTCATGACTCCAGGTCTCTGGAAGTCTTTCTCCAAGATGGCCGAGCGTATGGATCGAGGCGCAACGCGACTCTGAGTATGAAGCAGCCCCTGTCGTTCTTCGTGTTCCAGAAGCACAGCATCTTCATTCCCCTTAGATACGTCTACGGGGAATGTCTCACGCTCATAGACAAGCACGACCAACTTTCACCTTTGCACTGCCTGAAGAACGACGTTTGTCCGGCAAACATTGGGTGTATGGACGTGCTTGCCAAGCGCGTGAACTACTTGTTCACGCACGTAGTACCCGAGGGCAAGCTTCTGGTCGCCTACTTCAAGTACCGCGACAAGCCTGAGTCCATCCGGGCTGGTGTCTTCGACCGTGAGCTTAGCGAGCCTAGGGTCATGACGTTGAACCAGTCCGCGTTCAAGAAGTTTCAACGCGAGGGTATGTCCTTCACCTGGATGCCCACCGACGACTACTGGCTGATGCCACGAACGTTGGGCTTGATTCCCGTGGAGAACCTGCTAGTGAAACCAACATGACCGACGTTCAGATCGACATCTACGGACCAACGGCCAAGATTAGTGGTCCGTATCCAAAGAACGCGGTACGTCTTGTGACCTCATACCCTGTGGAGGGTGCTCACTTCGCACAGACTTACCGTAAGGGTATGTGGGACGGTCGGAAGCACTTGTTTCGCTCGACCTCCTCGACATTCCCTACGGGCCTCACAGGGCTTGTCAAGGAAGCCTGCGAGCTTGCTGGAGCCGTCGTCACGATCGTAGACCACCGCAACCTCCCAAAGCCCAAGGGAGGCACCTACGACCTCGTAGGTGTCAAGATGGATGGCAAGTACGACTACCAGCTAGACGCGGCCCAGAAGGCGGTTGCGGCGAAGCAGGGCATCCTTCGTATCGCTACGAACGGCGGTAAGTGTCTCCACCCGGATACCTTGGTAATGCTCGCTAGCGGCGATGTGAAAGCGGCCAAGGATATCCGGACGGGGGATTACCTGATGGGACCCGACTCTTTGCCTCGCACCGTAAAGAGTACCTGCACAGGCAGGGGTCCGATGTACAAGATCATCCCGAATGTGGGTGACCCTTGGATCTGCAACGACGTGCACGTTCTCACACTCCGTGACTCTCGCCGCAAGGGCAAGCACGCGGGGGAGGTCGTAGACATCGCGCTGCCAGACTACCTGGCGTCCAACAAGAATAAGAAGCACCTACTCAAGCAGTTCAGTGTGGGTGTTGACTATCCGCTAATCGCCGCTCCTACGATTAACCCTTACTTTTTGGGTGTGTGGTTTGGTGATGGGCGTAAAGACCTGTCACAGGGCATCCAGGTAACGACCATGGATGCGGAGATTGTGGAGGCACTGAGAGAGACGTGCGAAGACTGGAACCTGTGGCTGTCGAAGTACAACTCAGCATCTTCCGGACAGGCGGACACCTATGGTCTCGTGAGCGGTAAAGGCAATCCCCTTCTCAACGAGATGCGCAGCATTGTAGGTGACGCATCCTCTCTGCCCGCCTCCTATCTTCGCGGGTCTCGTCGTACTCGTAAGTTGTTCTTGGCTGGACTGCTTGACACAGATGGGCACTTGGAAGTAGATTCCAAGGGGTTTGAAATCACGCAGGTACGTTTGTCGTATGCTGAAGGCATTCAGTCATTGGCGCGTTCGCTGGGATTCCGAGCTAACATTAAGCCTAAGGTAGTCAACGGAACAACGTACTACCGTATCCACATCTACGGAGACCTGCACACTATTCCCACGCGCCTTCCTCGTAAGCAGGCTAAGGCGCGCAAGCACGCCTTCAGGCTCAATACTGGCTTCCGAGTTGAGCCGTTGGGAGACGGCGACTATGCCGGTTTCACGTTGGACGGTGATGGTAGGTTCCTTCTGGGTGACTTCACCGTAACACACAATACCGAGATCGCGTGTGCTATCACGCAGTACCTGGGTCTGAACACGTTGTTCATGGTGACTACCCGCGAGCTACTTTACCAGGCGCGGGACCGCTTCATGGCCCGTCTTGGTATGACGGAAGCTGAGGTGGGTATCATCGGTGACGGCCATTGGGAACCTGGCTCCTGGGTGACCATCGCCACCATCGACACGCTTGAGTCCCGACTGGACAGGACCGAGTGCGCGGACTTCCTCAAGACCATCGAGGTTCTCTTCGCAGACGAGTGCCACCACCTGGGGTCGGAGACGTGGTACGAGATCTGTACCCTCTGTCCGGCCAACTACCGCTACGGTCTTAGCGGCACGCCTATGGACCGTACGGACGGCGCAAACCTTCGTCTCCTGGCCGCGATCGGGGACATCATCGTAGACATCCCAAACAAGTTCCTGGTGGAGCGTGGGATTTCTGCGCGTACGACCATCATCTTCTCGAAGGTGACGGCTCCCGTCCTCAAGAAGAAGATCACCTACTCCACAGCCTACAAGCAAGGTATTACGGACAACCCTAATGCCCTGAGCATGGTCGTGGACTGGGTCAAGGTATTCCACTCCCTCGGCCTCGGCACGCTGGTTTTGTGTGAGGAGATCGCCCACGGAAAGGCTATTGACGAGGCGCTCTGGACAGCCACTGGCGGGCAGTTCATTCCTCATCAGTTCATCTACGGCGACGAGGACACGGACGTACGCAGGAACACACTGAAAGATTTCGGTGAAGGACGCTTGCCTGTACTCATCGCATCTACTATCCTTGATGAAGGAGTAGATGTACCAACTATCGACGCCCTAATCCTGGCGGGTTCCCGTAAGAGCAGGATCAAGACAATGCAGCGTCTCGGTCGTGGTCTTCGGGGGAAGAAGCTAATCGCGGTAGAGTTTGCGAACTTCTGCCACGACTATCTGCTTCGGCACAGCCTGCAAAGGTACGAAGACTACAAGAAGGAAGACTGCTTCCCGTTGTATCAGAGCGGTCCTAGCGTCGAGTTGGTGCAGAAGTTGTGGAACGATGACGCTGCTGGTGACGGAGCTAAAGCCAAGTGACGAACTTCTTGGTTGGATGCGAATCGGGTTTGCGTTGCGTAAGGGACGCAACGTGGCTACCGGACTTCCTTTTCGTTATGTACCTGGCCGTCCAGAACGCTACGACTTCGATGACCTGAGCAGATTCACCGGTCTCCTCACGCACAACGATGTAGTGAACCAAGTGCTTGTCGTGGAGGTTCAGGAGATGAACCGCTACACGATGGCCGTGTCCGAGTCGTTGCGTGTGGAGATCCCGTACGCGGCGTTGAAGCGCCTGCGTAGGCTATCCAAGATCAACTATCCTGGCAAGCCACAGAACCCGGCACGCCCAACACAGATCGCGATCGGTAGTCACAACCGGAACTATCGTACAACCGAAGAGGTCTTGCTCAAATGGACCTGACGCTTGTACACGCCGGACCGTGGGCTGGTTGGTGGCGCGTGTCGGCACCGAACAAGGCGAGCCTTCAGTACATCAAGTACTCCGTCCCAAAGATTTACCGCAACCTTGAGGATCAAGTGTGGTTCGTCCACGAGAAGTACATCGACGGTGTACGCCAACTCCAAGACGAGCAGACAACAAAGATTATCTCTAAGGTAATTAGCGACCCCTACGCCGTTCTCCACTTGCGTCCCACAGCCCCGCCAGCTATCATCAAGGCTGCTTGGCGAGAACTCGCAAAACTCCTTCACCCGGACCACGGGGGCAACTCCGAAGAGTTCCTGAGAGCGAAGGAAGCCTACGAGATCCTGACGACGAAGGGATGAACATGGGTGTAGACATTCTCGCGGCAGTGCAAGCCCAGCGGCTTGCATCGGTGCAACGTAGTCTCACTTCCTCGGAGAACTACGAGCGCAGGGTGGCTGGCGTAGCTGCGCGTACAGCGGCCATGCTTTCTGGTGGTGTTGTAGGCGGTCACACCGAGCATGTCGAAGAGTACATGCTGCGTGACACTTACTATCGCGTACTGGAGGAGTACACACGCAAGCCAGGTTTCGGTACACATGAGCCATTCACTCCGCGTGGACTAGCCCTGTGGAAGCGTGCTGCGAAGGCGTTGAAAGCCTCGGGCGCTGACAGGGAAGCCTTCGTGCGCGCTCAGTTCACGTGGTTCCACGACACGTTTCGTAAGGCTCCTACGCCCTTGCAATTGACCACGGATGAGGCTGTCGTACGCGCTGCTACTGTCGCTCCCAAGGCAGTCAGGACCGTAGCCATCGAAGACAACGTCTCAGTAGGTGACCTGTTCAAGCGGTGTGAGAAGCAGATGGGAGATCTGATGCGGGCGCAAAAGATGTCCAGGGAGGACGTGTACCGCAAGCTCGTGGTCCCTGGACTAGCTATCTTCCCAGAGAAGTTCCTCAACGCTGACCCACTTTGGCACAAAGTGCGAGGATGACTACTGATGACAGATACTGTTCTCTACACCGAAGACTATCAGGTCAAGGTGTTGGCCTACATGCTGTCCAACACCTCGTTTCGCGAGATCGCTAGCGAAGCTGTTGACGACACGCATTTCGCAAATCGTGCCCTCCAGTGGTACTTTACGACGATCAAGACTTCCCCTATTCCCCTCACGCCGGTAACGCTGCGTGAGGAGTTGATCAAGGCTGCGAAGAACAAGATCATCCGTGAGTCCGAGGTAGAGAAAGTAGCAGGCTACTACACCTACGTAGCGAAGCCGCCGCTGCCTGCTGAGGAACAGCACATTCAGGACACCTTTGCCAAGTTCATCCGCACGCAGTCGATGAAGCAGGCAATCCTGGACTCCTTGGATCTCATCAAGGAGGAGCGCTGGGACGAGGTTGTCCAGGTGGTGGAGCAGGCTCGTAACACGGGCATGGACATCCTCACCGTAGGCACGAACTACTTCAAGGAGTTCGAGGACCGGCTAGCCAATCGTTTGGCTCGCGAGGAAGCCCGCAAGCTCTCAACCGGTATCGCAGAGCTCGATGAGTACACCTTCGGTGGCTTGAAGACCAAGCAGATGGGCTTGCTGATCGGTGGCTCCGGACGCGGTAAATCGATTGCCTTGGAGTGGCTCGCTAGGGTGGCAATTCTGCTTGGACATCAGGTCGTGTACTACACGCTGGAGTTGTCCGCAGAAGACATCGCTGACCGCTTCGACTCGCTGTTCTGCCACATCAAGCCTAGCGAGCTCAAGTCCATGAATGACTCTGCTTACAAGCAGCTTCATGGCTACCACAACCGTTTCGGTAACAACCTCATCATCAAGGAGTATCCTGAGGACGAAGCGACCATCCACACCATCAAGGCGCACTACAAGCAGCTTGCCGCCATCGGCGTCACCCCAGGTCTGGTCATCATCGACTACCTGGATCTGATGAAGCCGCACCGCAACTACAACGACGTGAACCAGGAGCAGGCTGCGGTGGCCAAGGCTACTCGTGGTATGGCCAAGGAGTTCAACACAAGAGTTTGGTCCGCGTTGCAGTTGAATCGTGCTGGTATGGCGATGGATACTGCGGACGAGACGGGTATTGGTGGCTCTATCTCCCGCCTGTATACTGCTGACTTGTGTATCATCCTAGCACAGACCAAGGACGAGAAGGAAGACGGCGTGATGCGGTTGTTCATCAACAAGAACCGCAATGGCCCAGCGTTGCGCCAGGTCAAGATCGCCACGGACTTCGCGCACATGCAGTTTTACTCTGGCCCAGTCAAGGACACTGCCTTGCAGTCCGGTAAGACCAGTGCTACTGTCGATGAGTTCGACACGCAGGAGGACGAGATCGCTCAGATTCCTCCTGAGATAGTTGCTGCTGGTGACGTGGTACTTGACTAACGAGGTACAACTATGTCTGGGTTGGAGCCCGTTCAGGGCGAACACGTTTGCGACTTCTGTGTAACTACCGTAGACAAGTTCGCCGTGCGGTCCAAGAGCACAGGCAAGATAGTCTGCCACAACTGCATCTACGCCATGAAGGTGAACCTTGGCATCATCCCCGATGGTGCCCTCTGCTGTCTGAAGTGCGGCTTCTACAAGTCCGTTATGGTCAAGTACGCGGGCGGTGCTCGTGTGCTGTTTGTACACCAGGGACAGGACAAGAGAGACACAGCAATCTATTCACCTGTGGGCGTCAGCCGCTCGTGGGATCGTAGGACTGACAAGTTCCTCGCTGCTCACTGCGGTAAGTGCCTCACGCAGCTTCCGTTCAAGCTCGTGTGGGAGAGCCTCTACATCTTGTCACGGGATCAGCGCGCTGCGCCCGTTCCCTCCGGAGACGTTGCTTGACCCTCTTTCCACGCATCCAAGACGAGTTCGAGTGGGAAGAGTACTTGCGTGATCACTTCCAGGTGAAGAACACGCCAAGTGACGAGCTTCGCGTCTGCTGCTTCGTCTGCGGCGAGTCAGGGTTCAAGCTGTACGTGAACCCGGTCAAGAAGAAGTTCAACTGCTTCAAGTGCAGCTTCTCCTCCGGTAAGTACGACACCTTTGACTTCGTGTCCAAGGCTGAGAACATTCCCAGGCACAAGGCAGTCAAGCGCCTGCTGCAAGAGTATTCGAGGACAACCCCGGACGATCCGCTGTTCGTGTTCAAGCAGATCACGGAGGAGCAGCAGGAGGCAGAGACCAACGCCCCGACGATCACCCCGATCAAAACCATTGCTGGACTTCCGCCCGGTAGTCAGCTACTTTTGTCTCGCACGGAAGTGTCTGCTCCGTTCTGGGACTATCTCATCAACCGTGGACTCACGGAGAACGAGATTCGTGCAGTCAGGTTCCACTTCATCCCCGAGGCGTCGTGTGTGGTCTATGACTCTAAGAACAAAAGAAGAGGTGATGTTGGTCGTCGTGTGCTTGTTCCTATTTATGGCGGTCACAATGAACTCGTGTCTTGGCAGTGTCGAGTCATCGAACCGGATTACCAAGGTCACGACAAGTACCTCACCGCGCCAGAGTCTGAACTAGCGAAAACGCTTTGGCCGTACGTTCCACCCTACGGCACGCATGCCGTCCTGGTTGAGGGTGTGCTCGACGCTCTGTCAGTACGCCGCATCCCGGAGGTGTCTGCCTACGCCACCTTCACCAAGAAGATTTCCATCGAGCAGATCTTGCTGCTCAAGTCCTGGGGCGTGGAAGAGGTTACGGTATTCTGGGACCGACGTGATGCGCGCAAGGAGATAATCAGAGCGGTACCGGAACTGCATATGCACTTCCGAAAGGTGTACGTAAGCAACATGACCGGTTGGCCTGCAAATAAAGATGCAGGTAACATGCTTGCAGAACCTGACGGTGCTGATAAGCTAAAGCTGGCACTGGAGGATCGTGTGGATACATACGATGCTTTGGAGTACAGCAGATGGCAGCTTCTCTGGGCAGCATAAACCGAATCGTGTTTGTCAAGGACCCCACTGTCTTGCCCGACAGTGTTACTCACTACGAGACGGTTGAGTCGTTGGCTAAGGTGAACAAGCTGGTCATCTTGTTGTCACACGGAAACAAGTACCTGTTCCCCAAGTGCTGGGACCTTCCCAAGAACGTGCGACTGCTGGAATACGACTTGGACATGCCCAGCATCCAAGCCGCTGTCAGGAAGCTTCGACTCATCCTCCACGAGCACGATGTGGAAGTTCAGTCGAGACACCTTGCATTTCAGGACGCATTGCCTATAGTGTTGTCTGGCGCGTTGGTCTCGGTGCCACAGGGAACCGAGCTTGCCTTCCTCAACGGCAAGCAGGACGCACAGGTACACAGGGTATTCGATACTCCAACAATACAAACCAACACAGAATGGGACATCCTCTAATGGACGTACACACTCAACTATCGCAGTCCAAGATTTCCGTAGTCCAGCATCGCCCTAACCGCCCAGAGAAAGAGTTCTCCGTACGCGAAACGTTTCGGATTGACACGGGCGTGAAGATGCTTCACGGGGAGCCCGTGAAGGACGCCAACGGCAACGTCGAGTACCGGGATGTCAACATCACCGGGTTCGAGTCTCCGGGCGTGATGACGCCGAAGGTCAACCCCAACTACGTCTTCCCCAAAGAGGAACTGGTGCAGTTCCTTCAGGCACTGAGTTCGCGGGATACGACGTACCTCGTTGGGCACTCAGGTACCGGCAAGACCGCCCTGGTGAATCAGGTAGCTGCTAGGCTGAACTACAATGTCGTCCAGATCAACTTCGACGGTCACCTGTCGCGTAGCGACTTGATTGGTGACTGGAAGATTGCTGGCGGCAACATGCAGTTCCGCTACGGTCTAACGCCGATCGCTTTCACGGAGCCTGGCACGATCGTCCTCTTTGACGAGATCGATGCATGTCCTCCCGAGACTGCGTTCGTGCTCCAGCGCGCCATCAGCGACGAGCTTCGGTTCCTGATGCATGAGACGAACGAGATCTTCGAGTTGCACCCACAGAATTGCATCGTGGGCACGGCCAACACGAACGGCCTAGGGGACGATTCCAGCCTCTACGTCGCAGGAACCAACATCCAGAACTTCTCGTTCCTGAACCGCTGGAAGACCGTCATCCAAATCGACTACATCACTCCCCCGGACGAGACGCGCGTACTGGAAGGCATGTTCACTGCTCCGCACGCCAAGCAGCATATCGCAGCCGTGGTCAAAACGCTGACCGCTGTTCGGGAAGCGTTCAAGGCTGGTGCGATGTCGGTGCCACTCACGACTCGTGACGGAATCAATTGGCTGGAGAAGATCACCCGCGTACCCTTCCCTATGAGGGCTGCGCGACACAGCTTCCTGGACAAGCTTCCGCCCAACGATGCCATCGCCATCGCCAACTTGATTCAGCGCCACTTCAAGCTCCCCGAGAAGGATGACAAGAAGTACCTGACCACTAGGAAGTGAGCATGGACAACGCGCGCAAAATCAGACTCACCGAAACTACGGTTGAGCGAACTGCGAGGCTATTGTCACAGCAGTTTGGCATCAACGTAGTTTGGCGGCCAGGTGAGTGTAAGACGGATGGCAATACCATCTATCTGCCCACACTTCCGCCCGATGCCCCTGATGAACTACTTGAGGCTATTCATGGGTTCCTAGACCATGAGACGGGTCACGTCTTGTTCACGGACTTCAAAGCCCTGCGAGCGCGCAATCCTGTTCCTACACAGACGCAGTTCCACTGCATCAACGTGATTGAAGACATCCGAATCGAATCTGCAATCTGTGGAATCTTCCCCGGCTCAGCAGCTAACCTGCGCGCATCCAACGACTGGCTCATGCCACTGATTGCGAAGAACTGGAACTCCGTAAATCAGTTCATGCGCGCCTGTGCCGCGTATGGCAACTACATCTCCTACGGGGATGAGACGGACTTCTGGAATGCCGTGGACCCCAAGACCCGTCAGCTTGTCGCTGACTGCGTTCAGGCAGTGGGTCCGCACAGCAAAATTACTTCCACGGACCTGGCAATCGACGCAGGGCTTCGCATGTACGAGGTCATCAAGGAGTTCGCCGAGGAAGAGGAGGAAGAGAACAAGAAGCGGGAAGAGCAGAAGCGTAAGAACGCCGCCACGATGGCTTCGGGTGGTACGCCCGTGAAGGTCACGCTTGTGTCCAAAGAGCAGCTTGGTGAGATGCTCGGACAGACGGCAGCGGCTATGGTGGTCGAGCATGGACGCGGAAAGCGCAGTGCGGGAGCTAGCGGATACCAGCACGGACTTACGGGAGACAACACGTACATCGTGTACTCCACCGCAGGTGACACGGTGGCGTCCATACCTGACAACAACCTCTCGATGAATGGACGCAGGCTGAATACCTTGCGCGACGAGGCGCGTGAACTCACAGGCGTAATCCGCATCCGCCTGGTCAATTCTTTGCGCGCTCAGTCTAGGCGTCGTTGGGTGGGCGGCAAGGAAGAGGGTAAGATCGACGCACGCAGGCTGCACCATGCTATCATGGGCACCAGCAACGATGTGTACAAACAGTTGTCGGACAAGATCCATCTGGACACGGCTGTGTGTATGGCGATCGACCATTCTGGCTCTATGGATGGTCGGAAGCTAGAGTTGGCTGGCGAGGCTGCTATCGTCATGGGGGATGCGTTGAATACCTTGCGTGTACCTTTCGCCGTGTACGGGTACTCGACTGAGTCACCAAAGCAGTCACCTCCTGACTCGTCTCCGTATGCGCGGTGGAGTCACCTCTGGATCCGCTACTACCGAGACTTCGGGGAATCTTGGGAGAAGGGCGCAGTCCGGCTCGCTGGTTCCCAGCGCAACGTCAGGAACAACACGTTGGACGCGGAGTCCGTGAAGCATGGCGTTCGCAGGCTCCTTGCGCGCAAGGAGAAGCGAAAGATTCTCTTCGTCCTGAACGACGGGATGCCGTATCCGGGCTACGGCCATCTGGGTCGCTGTCAGCAGCATCTGCACGCTGTCGTCGCTTCCGCCGCCGCTGCTGGGGTAGAGGTGGTGGCATTTGGCATCCAGGACAGTGCGGTGAAACAATACTATCCCAACTCTGTAGTTATCCAGAAGCTGGATGACCTTGCTAAGGAACCACTAAAGGTTCTCGATGGCATGCTTAGGAAGGGCGTAAGAGCCAAGTGATTTGAACTGGAGGAGACATGGCAGAGAAGATCGACTTTGATGGTTACCAGGAGTTTGTGGGCACGACGGCGGTTTACCCCAACAGGGGTTCCAACTTCATCTATCCGGCCCTTGGTCTCTGCGGCGAAGCAGGGGAGGTTGCGGAGAAGGTCAAGAAGGTTCTCAGGGACAAGAATGGCGTGATGGACGATCAGTCCCGTGCCGCGCTCAAGTACGAGCTTGGCGATGTCTACTGGTACCTGGCCCGTCTCTGCTCGGAGCTTGGCTTCTCGTCCCAGGAGGTCGTGGAAACGAACGTCGAGAAGTTGCGAAGTCGCAAGGAGCGTGGCACACTCCAGGGCAGTGGCGACAACCGTTGACCTAGAGCTAGAAGACGACTACAAGTACGCCCGCACTGGGTATGTGAATCAGGGCCGCAAAGCAGACCATGTTCTGACAGCGGTTCTTGAGAAGCTACCCGGTGACGGACGACTTCCCCTACGATGGCATCATCGTGGCGTTGACGCGTTCCAAAAGCGGTATGGCGCACTGGGTCTTGTGCTGTGGGCTTCGGCCAGCAGTTCCCATCTCCTGCTCATTGGTGGGCAGAAGGTCATGCGAATCTGGACGGATGCCTCGAAGCACTGCTATGTAGACCTGAGTGAGCCATTGGCTGGCTACCTTTCTACCGCCGTCAAGTTCTCTACGGTAGAAGATGTACCTCCGGGCAATCAGCGAAAATGCAAGCCGCTTACTAAGCGCATCCGAGTTTGGCAAAGGTTTCATGCGTACGCACTAGTGGACGCGGTCAGGAGAGTGTATGGGTTGGATCAGTCGAGACTACCGGTGCGAAACTTGTGGACATGAGTGGGACGACATCGTTCAAAGCGGGTCGGACCAGAAGAGCACCTGTCCAAGCTGCGGCGCGACCAACGACTACATCCTGTCCGCTACGAACGTAGCTTCGTACTCATTGTTGAGTAAGGACGACCAAGCTAAGAGCTTGAGGAAGCGTTCGCGTGACCATACGCGGAAGATGCTCAAGCAGGACCCAACGTCCATGAAGATGAGTCGTCACATTACCGGAAAGAAGAAGTAATGGGAGAGGACGTACTCAAGAAGCCAGTACACATCGCGGTGTTGAAGCCTACCCACGTCCAGAAGCTAGCGGCGGAGGGTAAGTTTCCAAACACGCCGTTCAGCGTGGAGGCGCACGCAACGAACGTCCCACTGCCTGCACCCGTGGTTGAGAAGCGCACGCTTGGCTTGGAGAAGATTCAGCGTCCCAAGGTGGCGCACAGCGATGTCGTCAAGAAGACGAAAAAGCAGATGCACCTACGCGTGCTGCACGATAGAGTGCCGCCTATCCCCGAGGCCAAGAAGCCCCCGTGCGAGTCATGCAAGACGGGCGCTTGCTGCTATGTGTTTACCGTGAACATCACGAAGGAGGAGTACGATAGCGGCCTCTACGGAGATGCTGCCATCGAGTTGACTCCTGAGATGTTCAAGCAGCTAAAGAGCCAGTATCTGACCGTTGCCATGTTCAACGCACCACAAGACATAGGCAAGGCTGCTCACTTCCTGGAAGGCAAGGTCGGTGAACCCTGCCCGTTCCTAACCCCCGAGAAGCGTTGCGGAATCTACGATATCCGTCCTATCACATGCCGCACATACACCTGTGTCGGTGATCCTCGAATCACCGAAGGTATGCGACAGGGAACGGAAAGCCTAGACCCAGTCACTCGTTTCTACGCCGCACGCGAACGCGACAAGGACCCGAATGCTAAGTGACCTTACTCTGCCTACGGAAGACCTGAATGGGCTCATCCACAACTGCTGGCGTGGTGTAGGTGGCTCAAAGCTTTACCTCGTGCACACGAAGTCCGAGTGGGACAACTTCTACAAGCTGCTCGAACAGCAGGATCTCGTTGCGTGTGACACGGAAACCACCGGGTTCTACTGGTATTCCGGACACCACATCATCGGCCTGAGCTTTGGCTGGAAGAACACGCACTTCTACGTGGCGTGCAGGCACGAGGAGTCCCTACAGGATGGCCTGCCTCCGTCCCAGTTGAGCATGGACGACATCCGTGCCGACTTGCAGCAGTTCTTCAGCAACCCCAAACGCACCACGGTGTGGCACCACGGCAAGTTCGATATGCACTTCTATGCCAGAGAGGGTGTAGACATCAAGTGCAGCATTCACGACACCCGCATCCTGTGGCACTTCCATGACGAGAACGCGCCTGGTGCCCTCAAGACCATCGCTTCCGGATGGAAGGATGACATGGGTCGCTGGCACAAAGGCTTGGTGGACGGGTCCGCCAACGCCAAGGAGAAGCTGATTGGTGACTGGCGCACCAAGGAGTCCAAGCTCCGCAGGGCGTTCTTCCGCAAGCTGGTCATGGCTGAAGCCGATCGCTTGTCCAAGGATCTGGCCTACCAGCACATGAAGCGTCCTGAGTTGAAGAAGCACATCGCTGAAACGCTTCTCAAGGACCACAAGTACGCAAAGGCTGGCAAGGAAGAGATCCACTATGGATACGTCCCCGTCAGTCTAATGACCGAGTACGCCGCCCTCGATACGTTCCTGACCTATCGCCTGTACGAATACTGTGTCAAGAACATCGACTGGACGCCTGGACTCACCGCGCTGTACAAGAACGAGATGCGCCTGCTTCGAGCACTGTTTGAAGCTGAGGAGCATGGCGTTCGCATCAATACGCAGCACCTGCTCGTAGCGGGTGAAGAACTCAACAACCAGATCATCGAGCTCACGGACAAGATCAAGAACGTGCTAGGTAACATCAACCTTGGGTCCGTACCGCAGCTTGTCGCCGCACTACAGGCTCAGGGCGTGGAGTTCACCAAGTTCACGGAGGCGACCGAGGACGCTGAGAACGAGGAAGACAAGCGATACGCCCTCGACAAGAAGGTCTTGGAGAAGCTCAAGAATAAGCATGAGGTAGTCAAGGATATCCTCAAGCTCCGAGAGATTACCAAGATCAAGGGCACCTACGTAGACGGCATCCTGGAGAAGACCTCCAAGGACAACGTGCTCCACTGCTCGTTCAACCAGAACGTGAGTACTGGTCGTATGTCCTCGCAGGACCCTAACCTCCAGAACATCCCGGCACAGGACAAGACCATCCGCAAAGCTTTCGTGCCGTGGGATCCTGACTACCTCTACGTCTTCGCCGACTACTCTCAGATCGAGGTGCGCCTCACCGCACACTACTCACAGGATGAGTTGTTGCTGGATGCTTACCGCAAGGGACAGGACATCCACACCCGCACGTTCTGCGAAATGTTCGGACTGGACATCGATGAAATCACCGAGGTTCTCAAGGACGAGAGCCACCCGAAGTACAAGGAGTATTCCTTGCTCCGTGGTGTTACCAAGCGCATCAACTTCAGCATCATCTACGGCGTAGGTGCGCCTGGTCTCTCGGAGCAGATCAAGCGTCCAGAGAAGTACCTCAACTACAGCGACGATGACTGGGTCGCTGTGTGCCAGAGCTTCATCGACATGTACTTGGACAAGTACGTCGGCGTCAAGCGTTTCATCAACCAGGGCAACCGCACTGTCAAACTGGCCGGGGAACTGTCCAACTACTTCGGTCGTGTGCGACATCTCCCACATGCCAAGGCACGAAAGCTTTTGAAGGACGAGTCCCTCTTCTGGCTGGAAGCGCGTGCTCAAAGACAGGGCGTCAATTTCCTGATTCAGGGCACGGCGGCTGATCTCTTCAAGATCGCAGTTGTCCGAGTTCACAGTCTCTTGAAGGGCAAGCGCACCAAGCTCGTTAACTTTGTCCATGACGAGATCCAACTCTATGTCCACAAGGACGAGATGTACCTGCTTCCACTGATCAAGAAGGCCATGGAAGACTGGAAGTTCTCCGTGCCCATCACGGCTGAATTCTCCTCGTCTACTGAGTCGTGGGGCGCGAAGAAGAGCCTGCACATCGCCTGACGTATTACTGTTGACACGCACCCCTGGCCTGCTAGAGTGCCGGAAACGGAGAAACGATGACTGATGTAGTAGATGCGCCAACCTTGAACGAGCTAGTACCAACACATACAGTCGGATCAGTGGACTACACCTCGCACCTCGATGAGCACTTGTTCATCAACAGGGGTGACCTGAGTGGTGAGTTCGCCGAGCACTCGGAGCGATTCGCGTACTACGCGACTTGCTATGAGCTTGCGGCCGACAAGGTACGCCGTTTCGACATCGACCTCAAGCGCATGTACGCTGTTCTGGATGCAGAGAAGCGTGGCGAAATGCATGGGGTGAAGACGACTGAGAAGATGATCGAGAACATGGTCATCACTGATGACCGCTATGTGGCGCTCCAGAACGAAGCTACGGATGCAGAGAAGCAGCTTGGCCTGCTAAAGGCTGCTCGCGATTCGATGGCAGCGCGCAAGGAAATGTTGATCTCGCTAGGCGCGAATCAACGTTCAGAGTTCCGTGCCGACGCAACAGTGTTGGGACGTGAAATGCAAGGCCGGGGTTGACAATAGCTTACAGCGTGGTAGGCTATTGGTTCTAAACAATTCCTACCACAACGGTAGCAACAAAGTGAAATGGAGAGAACATGGGACTAGATCTAGCAAAGCTTCGTAAGGCACAGGCAGAGGTACAGGCACGAACCACGCGCGGTGGACCCGGAATGAAGTTCTGGAGGCCACAAGATGGCGTCAACCGCATTCGCATCCTGCCTCCCTGGACCGAAGAGGGTGAGTTCGCCGGTTCGTTCTGGCGTGAGGTGTGGCAGCACTGGAACGTCACGGAGGAGAGTGGACCCATTCTCTGTCCGAAGAAGACGCCTGGCGCAGAGGACAACGACTGTCCGATCTGTGACTTCGTGGACATGCTCAAGAACCAGAAGTCGGACGTGAAGGCCCAGGAACTCGCTAAGGACCTTCGTGCGAAGGTGGCGTACCTGATGTCCATCGTGGACCTCGCGGATCCCGTCTACACGGCGAAGGACGTGGCGGACTGGAAGAAGGAGCGTCCTGAGAAGGAAGCACCCTTCGAGGTCGGCGACCCCAAGGTCCAGGTGTACGCTGCGACCACGACCATCTACGAGCAGGTGGCTTCGATCATCCTGACGAACGAGATGGACATCACCAACCGTGAGGAAGGCCACAACATCATCCTCACGAAGCACGGTAACAAGAACAAGATGCTCACGCGCTACACGGTGCAGCCGGATCTCAAGAAGACCAAGGCTCCGCTTCCGCCTGAGTTCACGCTTCCTGACCTTTCCAGCATCGGGCGTTTCCAGCCTGTGGACGAAATGTCCAAGCTCCTCTCTGAGGGACCTGGCGGTGCGTTCAAGGCTGCGCTTCCAGCATCCACTTCTTCGGGTGGCGGCAGGACCAACGTGAAGAGTGCAGCAGCCACTACCACGGAGTGGTCCGGTGATGCAGATGGCGATGGAGACCTGGCCGCTGAGATGAGACGCTCGCTGGCCTGAACAACTACCTGAGGTAACCTGCGGGCACATGATTACTTCGGTAGTTGTGTGCCCGTTCTATTTACGGAGCACAACATGGCATTCAAGAAAGACGAAAAGAAGGAAGAGAAGATCAGCGCAGGTAACTTCACGTCCAAGGAGCTTGCACGCAAGGCTGCACTCGACAGGGTTGCCAAGGAACATGGCGACGGAGCAGCGTTCGTGTTCAGCGCACATCCGCTCCCTGACGTTGAGGCAGTGTCCACGGGCTCTCTGAGTCTCGACGTTGCACTCGGAGTCGGTGGCTATCCTCGTGGTCGTGTGATTGAGATCTACGGCCCGGAGTCGAGCGGAAAGACGACGCTCACGCTACATGCGATTGCTGAGATCCAGAGGCTTGGTGGCGCAGCGGCGTTCATCGACGCTGAGCACGCACTGGACCCTGGCTACGCACGCGCCCTCGGTGTGGACATGGACTCCGTCGTTCTGTCCCAGCCGGACAACGGTGAGCAGGCACTGGACATCGCGGAAACCTTTGTCGCGTCGGGCGGTTTCGACATCGTCGTAATCGACTCGGTAGCGGCACTGGTGCCCAAGGCTGAGATCGAAGGTGAGATGGGTGACTCTCACGTAGGTCTTCAGGCCCGACTGATGAGCCAGGCGCTCCGCAAGCTCGCAGGCATCGCGTCCAAGACGAACACCATCCTGATCTTCATCAACCAGATTCGCATGAAGATCGGCGTCATGTTCGGCTCGCCCGAGACGACCACGGGTGGTAACGCGCTCAAGTTCTACGCAAGCCTTCGCCTGGACATTCGCAGGATCAGTGCGATCAAGCAGGGTGAAGAGACCGTGGGTAACCGCACGCGTGTCAAGGTCGTGAAGAACAAGGTCGCTCCTCCTTTCCGTGAGGTGGAGTTCGACATCATGTTCGGCAAGGGTGTCAACTATGCGACCGATGTTCTGGAGCTTGGAACCCAGCTAGGCTTCATCGAGCGTGCAGGCGCATGGTACTCGTACCAGGGTGAGCGCATCGGTCAGGGTGCCGTGAATGCTGCCGCGTTCCTGGCCAGCCATCCAGACATGCTGAGGGCTGTGGACGCAGAGGTGCGTAAGCACTACCGCCTTAAGTCTCCTGTGCCTCGCGTCGCTGAGGCTGCGGAGTGAGCAAGCCTCTAGACATCGAAGCCGAGCTACAGAACGCAGAAGCAACTCTCGCGTCGTTCAGAAGCGGCGTACCTGAGCCTGCTTGGGATGGAGCCGGTGATACTCTCGAAACGCTCATCAACGTCCTCAAGCGGTTGAAGGAGTCGGAGCGCCTGAAGGACTTCTTTGAGGGCGAACTCCTGTCTATCGCCGTGGAATTGGACTGCATGCTTTCGTCTCGGCCGATTCCTGACGAAGCTGCTAAGATGAAGGCGCGTGCTGTGAACGCGGAACGCAAGCTAGAATCGCTGAAGAAAGCGGCGAGACGCATGCTTGCCTCCCACAGTTCCGAGACTGTTCAACTGGTTCTCGCTGAGATCGAGAAGTGAGGGTGACATGTCGTTCTACTTGCCCGTCTTCATCTACGCCTTGATCGGACTCGTCTGTGCAATCGTGACTGCCACGGCAGTCAGGTATGCAGACCCTACACCCTACACCATGATGGCAGCTTCCACGGAGGGGATAATCGTCTTGGCTCTCGCTGCTGTATGGCCCATCCTACTGGTTGTGTTGGTGCTTTCTGGCGTTGGTTCGCTTGTCGGAAGGTTCATCCGCTACCTAGTCCGTACCCTTCATAAACATCAAAGAGGTTGACATGGAACTTCCCAGCAATGCTACCATCAATGAAGCACCCGACATTGCCGGTTGCGGGTGCTTCATGTTTGCTGCTGTGGGTGTCGTGTGTCTAACCTTGCTCCTGCTCACCCCATTGGCACGTAACATCGTTCCAGCCATTCGTGAATGGAGGAGAGTGGAGTCATGCCAGTGATGGTTGACGAGTTCTTGGTGTTCTCTGACCACCACGCACACACCTTTCCGTTCGGAGCCAAGGAAGTCCCGCACGAGGGGCACTTCGTGAACTCCAGGCTGTTCGCGGCGTATGAGGTCATCAAGGAGATCGACGCATTCGCTCGCGAACACGGCATCAAGAACGTGTTCTTCTGTGGCGACCTGTTCCACGTTCGAGAGGCTGTGCCTACCGTAGCGTTGAACCTGATGTATGATGCCATCAGGGACATGTCGGCGAAGGTGCGGATGATTCCAGGCAACCATGACTACTCGGACAGAGAAGGCATGGTTCACAGCCTGCATGTGTTTGCCCACCAAGTGTTTGACTGGAGCACCTCCAGGTCGATCACGGTACCTGGTTCTCGTAGAGACCTCATCCGGTACTCCTTTGTCCCCTACACAGACGACCGTGACAAGGCTGTGAAGGAGATCAAAGAACTGGCGGAGCTTACGAAGCCGGATGAACCACACGTACTGTTCGCCCACCTCGGTATTCAGGGTGCCCGTGTAGGATCTGATTACGTGCTGGTTAGTGACACTGACCTCTCCGTGGGAGACATCCCGTGGCAGAAGTTCACTGCCTGCTTCTTCGGGCACTACCACGAGCACCAGCAACTCTTCCAGAACGGTTGGTACGTGGGTGCATCTCACCAACACAATTGGGGCGACGTGAACTCTCGTCGTGGCTTCCTCCATGTGAAGCTCTACACGGACCACGTCACGTTCGAGCACATCGAAACTAGTGCGCCTAAGTTCATCCTCTGCAAGGAGGACCACGAGGCTGCACGTCCGCAGGATTTCGTTCGACTTCTCACGCAGAAGAAGCATACTCCAACGGAGTTGGACGAACTGCGGAAGAAGTCCGGCTCCCAGAACTGCGAAGTGATGTACGTACCTCCTGAAGTAGCGCAGACTGCGATGGAGCTGTCCGAGGAAAACCTTTCCCCGTCAGCCATGGTAGTAGCTTGGGTCAAGTCCAACGAAGCGTGGTTGAAGGCCAACCTTCCGGAAGTCGAAGAGGACCAGCTTGTAGCCTACGGTAAGACCTTGCTGGTTACTTCCAACGCGTGAGGAACAACATGAAGAACGTGACCCGCATTCTTGCCTTCGTCGCCCTGGCTCTTGTTGCCTGCCCTGCCCGTGAGGACATTGGCACAGCAGCACCCATCGACACCGAGCGTTTCGTATTGCACGTGATGTACGGGGCTCTCGTCGGATTGATTGTTTCGCTCGCCATGCGGCGTCGATGATGCGCGAAATCGATGTCTTCTTCTTCATCATCGCGGTACTCCTAGCCTTCCAGCTAGGATTCCTGTGTGGTCAACAATGAACGTGGGGTCAACAATGAAAGCAGGGTCAACAATGAAAGCGGGGTCAACAATGAAAGCAGTCACGGAGCGTCAGGTGCTTGGTGCGAAGATTCGCGCTGAGAAGGAGAAGTATGAAGCTAAGGTTCGCCGCCGTGTCTCCGGAGGCTGGGAGTTTGCTAAGGGCCATCGTGAACGGCTCTATGCTCACCTAGCCAAGAAGTTTGGCATGGACCCGAATGACGTACAGTACTTCCTGACTTGGTCTCGGTCCTGTGACCATCCGTGGTCTGCTGGCGCCTGTCCAATGTGTCCCGACTGAGGTGCTGGATGAGTAAGATCAACGTAGTCATCGACAAGGCTCCCAAGCACGTCATCAACGTGTCGGTAGACCTGACCCTGACCGTCAAGGGTGAGCTAGACTTGGCTGACCTAATCTCCAAGGCGATTGCTGACCAGCTTCGTGGCAAGGTTGCTCGCCTCGGCACCGGTGACTACGCCCTGCGTGCGTTCTGCACAATCACGGAGCCTGCTGATGGAACTAACAAGCCTCAAGATTGAGAACTTCGGGTCTATCGGTGACATCACGCTGCCTCTGAACAAGCCTGGGCTCATCCTTGTCACTGGAGTCAACAAGGACAACCCAACTGCCGACTCGAACGGGTCTGGTAAGAGCTTGATCTTCGAGGCTATCTGCTGGTGTCTGTGGGGTGAGACCGTTCGCGGGCTGTCCGCAGATGACGTGGTCAACACCAGGGCCGGTAAGGACTGTGCGGTGGCGTTGACGCTCACCGAGCACGGTCGAACGTATGTCGTCTCGCGCCACAGGCTTGACACGCGCACCAGGAAACCTAACGACTTGGTAGTCAAGATGAACGGTTTGCCCTTGGGCACCACTGGTAAGATGTCCTCGATGCAGGAAGTCGTGAACCAGTTGATTGGGTTCAACTTTGATACCTTCCGGGCCATGATGCCTGGAGCCGGTATCAAGGTGGCGAACATGACCGACAAGGCCATCAAGGAGTTGCTAGAGTCCCTGCTTCAGACGGAGCAGCTATCCCAGGCTCACGAGGCTTCCCGCGTCAAGCTCAAGGCCCTGGAAGGGTCCATCGTGGCACACACGGGCCACATCACGCAGTGCCGCCAGCACTTGGCCGCGCTGAACACGGACATCGACAACCTCAGGAACATGCTTGAGCAGTCTCGTCTCAGGACGCAGCAGGCTCGTGCCGGTCACGAAACCCGCATCCAAGAGCTAACCTCTGAACTGGAGGGCTTCACTACCCAGCTTGCTGCTGAGCAAGACCTAGTGAACGAGCACTACGACTACCGTACGCGTGCCAACAAGCTAGAGACGGAGATCGAGACTGAGTACCTTGCGCCTCTCAACACGGCCCTATCCCGCAAGGATGCCAAGATCCGTGACGAGCACATCGCCCTTGCCGTGGTTCAGTCCCAGAAGGACAAGGTTCAGGACGAGCGAGACCAGGCCGACCAGTTGACCTCTACGTGTGACCACTGCTTCCAAGCGGTGCCGGAGGACCACATTGCCGAGGTGAAGTCCCGGCTCTCGGCTAGCCTCGTCGATCTATCTAAAAAGATGGAGCAGTCCAGGGGAAACGTTTCTGTTCTCAAGGACGAGAAGCGTTCCTTGGAGCTCTACACTATGACTACCGTCACAGAAATGCGTGACCGGGCGCAGCAGCTTCGTTTCGCCGAGTCTGCCGTCAAGTCGAAGTTGGACAAGCTTCTCACGGTCAAGCAGCTTCACACCCGCGCCACGGCTGACCTGGTTCGGGAACAGGCTGCTCTAGCCAAGTTGGACACCGAGGGCACCATCGAGTCCCACGACTTCGACGCCATGATCGTGAAGAAGGAAGCACTTGTCCAGAAGACCGAGGAGACAGTTCAGACCCACGAGGCGGAGATTGCAAAGGCTGAGCACGAGGCAAAGCTTTGCGGCTTCTGGGTGTCCGGGTTCAGCCCTGCTGGCCTTCGCAGCTTCATGCTTGACTATGTGACACCTATTCTAAACGATCGTGCCAAGTATTACTCATCTCTCCTCACCAACGGCGAGATGACGATCAACTTCTCCACCAAGTCCACGCTCAAGAGCGGGTCGGAGAAGGAGAAGTTCAGCATCACCTGCCAGCAGGCGCACGGTTCCGACTCATATCGCGGTTCCAGCACCGGGGAGCGCGCCAGAGCCGACTTGGTCATCGCCATGTCCCTTGGTGACCTGGCGCAGTTCAGGACCGCCAAACAGCTTCCCTGGCGCTTCCTGGACGAGCCGTTCGAGTCTATTGACCGGAGCGGTACAGAGGCTATAGTAAGGCTCCTGAACGACCAGAAGTCCAGGTACCGGACTGTCTTCGTCGTGACGCACAAGGCGGACTTCAAAGAATTGTTCTCCCAGCAGATTACTCTCGTGAAGGAAAACGGGATTAGCTCCCTGGCTGGTACCTGAGAGGCTTAGATGAAACAAGAGATTATTGACGCAAGAGGCGGGGACTACATCACGGCGCAGGGCGATGTCCTACGCAAGCTCATCAAGGAGCGCATCCACGGCCTGGAGACCTCGTACAAGCAACTCATCGAGCGCATGAACAACGAGATCCCTGACAAGGCCGATGCCGTCACCCTGATGATCGCCCTGTCCGACAACGTGTCTCTCAACGAGCGGGCCCTGTTCTTCAAAGCCTGTGTCGAGCGTGCGGCCTACTTCGACCGCGAGATCCGAGAACTGAACACCCTTGGTCAAACGTTTCGTAGCGACGCCATCTATCGGATCACTCTGAGCGACGCTGTACGCTACGGTCTGTGAGGCACCATGCACAAGAGCAGAATCATTGGAGTATCTGGTCGGGCTGGGTCCGGTAAGGACACAGTCGCGGAGCATCTCATCGCGGAATACGGCTTCGTGCGTATCGCACTGGCAGATCCGATCAAGCGGTTCGGATACCACGTGTTCCTCTTCACCGAGAAGCAACTCTGGGGTCCGTCTCAGTACCGGAACGCTGTGGACGCGCGCTACGCTCCAGACAGCGCGGCATGGGCAGAGGCTCGCGGACGGCTAGAAGCCTGGGGACGTGAGTATTGCCGCTCTGTGATGGGTACCGATGATGTGGACCTCGTGGAGAGCGCGTACAAAGCCTTGGTGCATTGGTTCTGTACCCTCCAGGAGTCCTACCCCAACCTGTCGCCCCGCGTGATGTTGCAGACGTTGGGCACGGAATGGGGTCGTGAGGCAGTGCGGGACAGCATCTGGATCGACGCGTTGCTCTCGCAGGCCAAGACGCTGCTCCACGAGGACGGTAACACCAAGAAGTGGACGTATGACCCACTGCTAGGTCCAATCCCGGCGACAAAGGCTTCCAAGGTAGTTCACGGCGTAGTCATCTCTGATGTGCGTTTTCAGAACGAGTTTGAGGCCATCCACAAGGAAGGCGGTAGCGTCATCCGAGTGATACGTCCATCGACTGATTCCGAGGCTGCAAGCATCGGAATCTTTGGTCATGCGTCGGAAGCAGAGGACTTTGACCTGGACAGCTTCGACTGTCTCATTCAGAATGACCACTCTTTGCGGGAGCTCTACCAGGCTGTAGACACCTACATCGAGTTGTTCAACCTGTCACACCACTGAGAGCCTGCCATGAAGAACAAAGGAAACTCCCTTTATGCCGCAGCAGCCGCCATGTGTGAGGCGTATATCGTCCTCCTGGTGGTCTTCTTTGTCGCCTTCATCCTGTCGAAGCAGATCCTGCTCGCTGCGCTGACTTGTTTGGTGATTGCGGTGTTCACGCTCATTGCCCGTGCAGCTTGGGACGGCTACGTAAACTGGCTTGAGTACCTTGCTTCTACGCCAAGCGAGCCACCGCCGCCTGTAACGGAAGAGGACGCGTATGGGGAAGATGAAGACGGGGAAGACGACGAGAAAGGCGAATAATGTACGGAGCTGATATCCTGTGCGATTCCATCGCACCAAATGGCAAGCGATTGATTTCCATCGTTGCAACGTTCCCACGAATCGTACTAGCGGAGCAGAATACCCACCGAGTGTTCAGCCGGAACACAGCGTCCAGTCGAGCCATTCCGGTAGAGACTCGATGTAGTACCATCGAAGCCAACCCGTTCGTCCCGGAAGCCTTCGGGAAGAACCAGCGGGGCATGAGGGCGGACGAACTGCTTGACCCGGAAGCCAATGCAGAGGCCGAGGCCATCTGGCGTGAGGCTCTGGCGGACGCACTTCGTCATGCTCGTCGGCTAGCTAATATTGGCGTGCACAAGCAGTACGCCAACCGTCTCACGGAACCGTTTGCGTGGGTCTCACAGATCGTCACGGCTACGGAGTGGGACAACTACATGAACCTCCGCACGCACAAGGACGCACAGCCCGAGATCATGATCGTGGCTCAGTTGATGCGCGAGGCCATTGCCAAGTCCAAGCCGACCAAGCTCTTAGACGGCGAATGGCATCTTCCCTTCATCGGCGAGGATGACATCAACGCAGTGTATGGGCTAGACCTCCTGCTTGCAAAGATTTCCGTAGCTCGTTGCGCCGCTGTCTCCTACGAGAAGCACGGCGTGCGGAAGACTGTGGAAGAGGAGATCGCACGTCACGACATGCTGCAACAGTCTGGACACATGAGTCCGTTCGAGCATCAGGCATTCGTAGGTCCGTACAGTCACCCAGAGTTGAACCGCCTTGATCTAGCAGGCAATTTCGCCATACCGTGGATTCAATACCGTAAGACGCTACCAAACGAGAGCGTATTTCCCAAGAAGGAGGAGTGATGGAGGCGACTGAGAACGTGGAAACCCCTGAAACCGCAGAGAACGTCCTGCCCAATGAACGTGAGATCCTGCTTGCGTACGGCACGATCTTCAACCAGCTACTGCTGTCCGACAAGTTTCGCTTGTTCATGGACACCTACTACACCGTCCAGAAGCTGGTGGACGAGGAGAAGCGTGAGATCACGCTCCAGGTGATCGAGAACCCACCAGAGGTGGTCGCGAAGAAGATCGAAGCAGCGGCAGCGGGCGCTCTGCGCGAGGAGTCGCAGAGCATCCAGATCGCGAAGCCAGGCGATGAAGTCGCCCTTGCCAAGAAGATCGTCAACAACGCCCGTGAAGGCGCTAAGAAGGGAAAGATCCGATGACCAAGAAGACCACGACCAAGAAGACCACGACCAAGAAGACCACGACCAAGAAGACCACGACCAAGAAGCTGGCAACCAGCTTCGAGCCCGCACTGGCCACCACTGTAGGCTTCTCGCTCCCTGTGAAGCTGGGGGTGGGTGATTACCACGAGTTTGACTACATGGAGAAGGTCTTCAACAAGATCACCAAGCTGAAGGTCAAGGTGCGAGAGGTCGGACACGACTACGACACCGGTGAGTACGTCGGGATTGCTTACATGGGCGACTTGCGCCAGGGAGCCAACAAGGAGCTACGCGACAAGCTGGTCAAGCATTGTGTGGCCTCCGAGCGCGAAAGGTGGGATCTGGCCACCTAAACGCTTGCACGACAGGCTAATGGTGCTATAGGTACGTATTGTGGCTGGTGTAGAGACTGGAAAGAAGTACGGAGCGTGGACGGTACTTGGTCCTGAGAAGGATGGGAAGGTACTGTGCCGTTGTACTTGCGAACGCACCGAACACTACGTACGTATCTATGACTTGCTTAACGGCAAGTCCCTGATGTGTCGAAAATGCTCCGTAGGGTTGTCCAAGACGACCCACGGAGCATCTCCTTATGGGCGTGCGTCACCGGAGTACAACACCTGGGTTCACATGATCCAGCGTTGCCACAACTCCAACAACAAGGACTACAAGAACTACGGTGGACGCGGCATCTATGTCTGCGACCTGTGGAGGGGCAGCTTTGAAGCCTTCCTCTTCATGGTTGGCAAGCGTCCCAACCTCACCGATACCATCGAGCGCATCGACACGAACCGGGGCTACGAGCCAGGAAACGTTCGGTGGGCGTCTCGTGCAGAGCAGAACGTCAACACCCGCAGCAACGTCAAGCTTACTATCGACAACGAAACCAAGACAGTCTCTGAGTGGTCTCGCGACTCCAGGTGCTCTGTGTCGATGTTCACCATCTACAAGCGCCTGAACCGTGGTTGGGACTCGGAGAAGGCCGTCTTCACACCAAGTCAGGAAAAGAAATGACCACTAAAGTCGCTGTAATCGGGACCACGAGCGTCGAAGTAGACGAACAGTACAATCTGACGTGCACTACTGGTGGGCACAACAAGTTCTGGTCTGGCCTCGTCGGTAAAGAGCTGTCTTCATCCATCAAGCCGTACGTAGTGGTGCTTCGCTGGGGTAAGATTGGCACAAACGGGCAAGGTCCTGACATCAAACGTTTTGAGTCGAAGCATGTGGCTAAGACGTATCTAAACGGGAGGGTTAGAGACAAGTTGAACAAGGGGTATGTAGGTGCTAGTGTGTCACCCCCAATGACCGCCGCGCCAGAGGCACCAACACTCAAAGCGCCTCGCGCAGTAACCTTCAAAGAGGGACAACACAAGTGGGACCTCTTCTAGTGATCGGATCGTACGATGGCAGTGAATGGACGTAAGAAGGGACAGACAGCGGAAAGAAAGCTGGCTAAGCTATTCGGCAACTGGTGGGGATCGAACTTCGCACGAACCCCACTATCTGGTGGCTTTGCTACGGCAAAGTTCCGAGAAGATTGGAACGCGGCAGGTGATCTAGTGACGCCCGACCCGTCTTTCCCCTTCTGCGTCGAGTCTAAGAAGGTCGAAGGTTGGACGTTGGAGCAGATGCTCACGTCAGATAAGACCCACATGCACAAGTGGTGGGCGCAGACCGTCGATGAGACTCCAGTGAACAAGATTCCCGTCCTGGTCTTCACGAAGAATAGGTCGCCCCTATTCGTCATGATGCGCACGTCGGACTTGCACCTCAGCATCAGGCTGCACGCTGCTGGTGCAATCTTCGACACGGCGATTGGAGAGTGCCCGGTCTCCGTGTTCGCTCTAGACCACCTCTTCAAGACCAAGAAGGAGCATTGGATCTATGACCGATAAGGAAGACACCACCCCAATCAAGCTGCCACGTTGCCCCAAGTGCGGGAAGATTGCGTTGCACTGCAAGTGTGCAGAGAACGAACTGAAGAAGTGAGGCACTAGTGCGACGTACACAGTTCGTAGTCGCTGGACGGCACCCGCTTCTCCTGGCAGTTCGTAACCACCTCATTCTGTCGGGGTATGAACTCGTTCAGCAGGTTGACCCAGACCGTCCGGTGTTTGGTGTCTTTGGAGCTGAAGTATACGACCAGACTGCGGCCAAAGCTTTGTACGGAGACCTTGCCGGTTTCCCCATGCATGCTCCAGTGCTAGTGCTCTCCTCGTCTAGTGTGTACGGCGACCGAGACTACGGAATGGGTCTTCGCCCGTTGGCACCATCGGATGAGTCTCACGGCCACGTCATCACCTCGCCGCTAGACCCTAGCGTGGTTCGCCCGCTCACTGCCTTGACGTTCGAGCACCTGTTCGTCCAGAGGGACGTGGGCAGGACTCTGGTCATCCGTCCGTTCAACGTCTATGGACCAGATATCAACCATGGAGTAATCAGTCGCTTCGTGAAGGCCATCCAGGAGAGCAAGCCTCTCCAGGTGCATACACCTGGTAGGCAGACGCGTACATACTTGTGGCTGGACGACTTCTTTGGGGCGATAGACGCGCTGTTGGCACGCCTGCTCCGTGGAGGACGAGGCATCTACAACGTGGGCTCGGATGAACAGGTGGAGCTCTTGTCGCTTGCGAAGAGCATAGGACATGCGTTTGCTGTAATGCCAACCATAGAGTTGACGGAGACTACCGACCGGCACGTCTGGTGGAAGCTGCCTGCGCTTGAACGCGTACGTGCTGACGGTCGTTGGCGTGCTACAACGTCCCTACGAAGTGGACTCTTCAGATTGGCGGGACGATGAAGATTGTTTGCATTTCCGACACCCACAACAAGCACAAGATGATCAAGATTCCTGAGTGCGACGTACTTGTCCATGCAGGTGACTGGACTGTAGGTGGCGCGTACTCAGAGATCTCGGAGTTCGAGAAGTGGTTTTTCGGGCTCTCACAGGCCAGGTACAAGGTTGCCATCCCCGGAAACCACGACGTGTTCGCCGAGCGCACATTCGAGGTCATCCAGGACGACTTTACGCGTCACAACGCCTTCATTCTCAACGGCAGTGCCTGCGAGATCGAGGGTGTAAAGTTCTACGGCGATCCTCATACGCCAAGGTTCGGGGAAGGCTTTGCTTTCCAGTTGGACCGGTCCGCGAGAAAGACGGAAGACCACTGGGCTAAAATACCATTGGATACCGACGTATTGATTACTCACGGCCCACCGTATGGTTTTCGGGACCTTGTCCTGGATATGACTGTACCAGCCAACCGGTACGTCGGCAGGGACAAGCGTGTCCTCTGCCACGCAGGCTGCAAGCAGCTATTGGAGCGCATCAAAGTAGTCCGTCCCAAATATCACGTCTGTGGGCACCTACATGCAGGATATGGCATACAGGCTACACAGTATGATACTATCGTGGTGAACGCAGCATGCTCGGCTGACTCGACTGGTGTGGCACATATGTCACCGCTAGTAGTACATATTTGAGTTGTGTTGTTAGCCTAGATGCGCTAAACTGGTTGTTCACTATGGCCGACCGTCTTGTAACTCGCGACAATGTAACTGGTGTTTTCAGCGCCACAATAGACCCTACTACCTTGGGGGGTGGCATCTCGCAACTGACTGGCGCGACGAACGAGGAACTGACGAGCGGCGTCCAGGCTGTCGTTGGCGGCTTCGTGTTCGACGCATCGCTCTACACGTCGCGCGTGTTCCGGGGTTACTGGACGCTGGTGCAGTCGCCGCCGGCTTCGCCGCCTATTGCGACGATCTCCCTCTGGGACCGTGGCGCACCGGGCTCCCCTGCGGCTGGTGTGCAGATCGCGACTCTGGTCGATACCACGGTCAATGCGCCTGTGTCTTTTGACTCAGCACCGTTCACGACGGATCCAACCACGCCAAGCCTCAGTGTCATGGTCGCGGCGCTTCGCATGTACGAGATCCGCGCCGAGTGGTCGGGACCGGCAAACTCACTCGTTGTTCGTTGGGCAGGGCTGGAGGTAAGCTGAAATGGCACAGATCTTCAACGTGAATCAGGGGCAGGGCGCGACGCAGTACGCTGGCCAGAAGTTCTTTGAGCTGAAAGTTCTCGCTGTGTCCGCTGGTTACGTCGTGCGCGGCAGTGGCGATGGCGACGTTTTGTTTGAGTGGAACGGCATCACGCCTGGGCCGATATACGACGTGTGGGCTACCGGCAACGTCCGCACAAACAGCACGCCGGTCGTTGCAGGAGACGCGGGCAACGCGAGCGCGTGGTGCGTGCTGGAAGATCCCGCCGGTCGTCAAGTTCTGTTGCAGATGACCAGCGGCACAGGCGCTGGAGCTTGGGCCTCCTACGGAATCATCGCCGTGGCTCGCGCTGGCAGCAGCGGCTTCAACGGCGCGACGGCCAACGCTACTACGGCTCCAGGTGCGCCGACGAGCGGTGCCGGTGATGAGTATTTCTTCTTTGGCTCGACCCGCAACTCTACTGGAGTTGATCTGTTTGGTTTTAACACCGCATCCACTGTTCATATGTGGGCCGACACGACGCCAGGCGTGGATGGTGGACGTCCGCTGGGGTGGTTCTCTGTCAGAAACACTACTCTCGCGGAGGTCAGGTACTGGTCGTTGGAGCCGATCATCGCAAACGAGTCGTCGGCTGACATCGATCCCGTCGTCTACAACGCATCCAACAGCGACTGGAGCGGATGGGATTGGGCCGCTGGACCTACCTACACCCGACGCCAGATGAGTTCTCCCGACACTTCTTCTTTCTGGGCCAACAACGGTCAGGTTGATCCAATCACCGGCTTCAGCGCAATCGCCGCACCTTTGTGGGTCACCTCCACAAACGAGTGCGCAAAGGGCACAGTGCATCCTACCTCGCTCCGTATGCTGCCGCTGACCCGCACTTTTGGGTTCTACGGGTTGGATCAGAACGGGCTTGGCTGGTGTACCGGCGCTAACAGCGGCACCTGGTGCTTTCCGTGGCCACCGGCTCCGCAGCCTGTGCCGATCCCCTGATGAGGAACCATGGCAACTCTAGACGACTTCCGCGATATAGAAATCAATGTTGATCGCGTTCAGTTCGGGCGTGCGATCGACTTTCGTGACGTCGGGACACTTCCGGGTACTCCGCCTGCACCACCGCTCGTGACAAACCGTGTCTGGTCCACGATCGGCGGCTACGAGGTGCGGTGGCAGACTGCGGGCCCCGACACGATCGGTGCTTCGTACCCTGGCCCCGGAACCTTCGGGATCGACACGACAGACTACGTTATCGACGACCCAAAGAACGTCAACTAACGATGCGGTGGACGGACAACCACCATCGCGCTCTGATTCAGAGGATGAACCAACCTTTTCCAAGGTAGGCCATCATGAACTTGTCTATTTGAGTTGTGTTGTTAGCCTAGATGCGCTAAACTGTTTGCCACTATGTCAGATCGTCTTGTAGCCCGCGACAATGTAACTGGTGTTTTCAGCGCCGCAATCGACCCTGCTACCTTGGGGGGTTCTTACGCCTACGTTTCGGCGGTTGCGTCTCAGACTCTGCCTTCGAGCAACGCGATTGTGAACGTGGACACCACGGCAATCGCTCCTGGCGTACTCAACCTCACGCTCCCAGCGGCTGCTGCTGGTCGAGTGTACATCATCCGCAAGACCAACGGTCCTGCGACCGGTACGATCACGCTTGTGCGTGCGGGTCTGGAGAGCATCGACAACGTTGCAGCCAATCGTGTCTTGTACGGCGCAGAGAATCCGGTTAGTTCCTCGGGCTTCTCGCTCCCGTATGTGGCGTGGATGGTCTACTGCGACGGGACTAACTGGTTCACATTCTCTACTTCTCCGCAGTCGCGCCTTCGGTATGGTGCGGGCACCGCTCCAGTGGACGGCACTGACAATAATATTGTGGGCTTTCTTCCTGGCTCGTTCTGGCAGGAGGGCGTTGGTGATTCTGGGCGTCTCTATGTTCAGACTGGTGATGACGCTGGAGACGCATGGTGGATTCGTATCGACGCAGTAGATGCGCAGACGGTCACCGTGAGCACGACTCTCGTCCAGAAGGACCGTCAGCTCTTCGTAAATACGACGGGCGGTGACGTAACGCTCACGCTTCCTGATCCTACTATTCAGGGCCTTGGTCGTCATTTCAGGATTACGAAGACCAATACAGGTACCAACAAGATCACGCTTGCTCCTGACGTTGCTGAGCTAATCAATGGTGTAGCCGCTAACTTCGACCTCCAGGGGTCTAACACCGCTGCTCGTGGCCAGTGGGACGTGTCTTCTGACGGTACGAACTGGTGGGTAACGGTTACTGCCTTCACCGCAGGTGGTGGCGGTGGCGTCACGGACCTCCAGGGTGCCTACGACGGCGGGCCGGACATCACGCTCGACCTCACGGGGGCGATCGACATCATCGACGCCGCGACGAACCCGGATGGGCGCGTCATGTTGATCACCTCGACCACGCCGAACGTCGGCAGTGGCTTGGAGATCACGAAGAACCCGACCATCGCGAACACGGCGGGTGACGCGCTCAACATCTCCAACGGAGCGAACTCGGCGGGTGAGGGCATCAGTGTCAACCATTCGGGCAGCGGGCGTCCTGCGCTGCTCGTGGGTGCGGGCGCGACAACTCCGGCCAGCCGCGTCGTGGGGCCCTTCGGCAACCCCAACCCTGCGCTGGAAGTCCATCACGCAGGTGTGAGCGACGCGCTTCTCGTCACCTCGTCTGGTGCGGGCGTCCATGTGGACTTCTCCACCGCAGGCAGCGGTGCTGCACTCGACGTGGACGTGGGTTTCTCAGCACCCGCTCTGGGTCTCGACATCGACCAGGCAGGCAACGCGGGGGCCGCTCAGATCATCGTGTCGAACGCTTTCAGCGGCGGCATCGCAACGGCCATCGAGCATCAGGGAACCGGCATCGTTCTCGACCTGAACGCAGCGGGAGGATTGAACGTCCTCATCAACGCGCGCACGGGCGGCACGAACGTGCTCGTGGTGGACCCGGCGCTCATGACGGTGGGCGAGCCTGCGGCTCCAATCCCCGTGATCGGGCACTCGGTCGTCCGCATGGGCAGCGGCACCGGGACGACGGTCAAGGGCTTCGACGCCTACACCACGAACGTCGGAAGCGATCCGCTCGACGTGAACAACCTGGGTCGCCTGCTCATGCGGCCCGGTACGAACACCGCAGACGGCACTGTCGCCGATCTGGCGTTGCGTGCGGGCTCCGCAGGAGAGACCCTGCTCACGAAGGGTGGCCGTCTCTACGCGACCGCGCTCCTCCGCGAGTTCGTCATCGGGACCGGAGGCGTCGCGGTCCAGAATGTCGTCGCAATGAACGCCGCGACCTCGACCGTCGTGAGGGCAGATCCGATCACAGCGAACAACACGGACAACGCCTTCGGCGTCGTCATCGCCGTCGAAGGAACCGGCCTCGCGGGTGAACGCGCTCTGGTCGCGATGGGCGGCTACGTCGATGGGCTCTCGGGACTCACGGCGAACACGCCCGTCTACCTCAGTGACTCCACGGCCGGTCTGCTCACGAGCACGGTTCCTACCGCAGTTGGATCTACGTCCATCCGCATTGGCTTCGCGTTCTCGCAGTCGAGCATCATCATTCATGTGGGCGAGAAGGTCGCGCTCTGATTCAGAGGATGAACCAACCTTTTCCAAGGTAGGCCATCATGAACTTGTCCGCGTTCGGTCCCCAATAGGCCAGGAACGACGGGAATACCGCTGGTGCGGGCGCGCCAAGGAACGTCAAACGTCCTTCCCAGAGGATAGCTTTGTCCGCCGTAGGACAAACAATCTTCTGGAAGAACTTCGTATCCGTGCGCGCTGGCCCCAGGAGGATGATCTCCGTGTTGGTGCCTGCGTTCTTGGCAAGCGCAGCTTCGTCGGCGCACTTCTTAACCCAGTGCTTGATTTTGCGACCGTACGGTGGGTTCACAAAGACAAGGCCGTAACCCTGCCACGACTCCGCCAGACCGTCGTGGTCGATGTCGGGTCCGGCGAACTTGTTGTTTGCCTGAACGATGCTGTTCGAGTTGGAACAGGGGTCTAGTCCGATTGTGCCGAACTTCTGGTAGATCGGGTCTAGGACTTCGGGAGGAGTATTCCAGTGCTGGTTGGCGCTGGAGACCATCTTACTGAGGGTGGTTTGATCCATCACCGCTACCCTACCAGGTTATGATCGTCGTGCCAGTGAAAACCGCTCTCATTGCGGCGTTCCTAAAGTAAGACCGAGATAGTCAAGAGTTGACAAGCAGCAGCACCCGATCTATCATGTAGTAAAGGAGTGCTGCCTCTATGGTCATTGTACTCAACCTTCTCGACCCTGACCTTGACGTTACCGCCTCGGTCAAGCCTGAACAAGAGGCTGAAGACCAGGAAGAACGCAAGGATCGCACGAGGATGACGCGCCTACAGGTAATCTCCATCACCGGAGAGATTGTAGACGCACCCTAGCCAAAGGCACACATGGCGTCTGCGTAGCCCTTACGCATGAGCTCCTGCGAAACCGCTGGGATGAACTTCGTAGACTCCACGTCAAGCGTGACTTCCGGACGGCATACCCTGAGGTTGATAGCCCTCTTGGTGTGAGTGCTGTCCACTAGCTTCAGCTTGGTGTGTAGCTCTGTCATTACCAGGTCGTTCTCGATGATCTCTGCGAGCATTAGGTCAATCATACGGTCTGCGTACGACAGGATGTTCGTGACCTTCGAGTCCCAGCGGCGCTGCTTCTGCCCGCCACAGAGGATCAGGTCAATGTCCACTGCACCTGCCTGGATGGCTGCATCCAGCGGGGAAACATGTCTCACGCCGCCGTCCACATACGCTTCGCCGCCGAGTAGCACAGGCGGGTAGACGATGGGCGCAACTGAAGACGCGAGAATGTTGTCAATTAGTTCTTCGCGAGGAACCTGCTCGGTGCAAATGTGTGTACCACCCGTGTGCAGGTTCACGCTTACTATCTGGAGCTTCTTGCCGCTTCGGAGCAGGGCGTCGTAGTCCAGGTTGTCCGAGATCAGCTTCCGCATAGGCTCAGCGGTGTAAATTGACGGAGCCCAGAGCAGGCTCAGCGGCCCTAGGAAACGCTTCTTGGCAACGTCCTCTGTCCTGACACTGGCCCACAACTCAGTGAGTCTCTCGATTGCAGGAGGCAGGCTGGTATGCTGGGCAAGCTGTGTGGCGTTGATGGATCCTACGGAGACGCCAGAGAATAGGTCATACCTCTCGCCATTCTCAGCGAGACGACGGAGTGCTCCTACTTGGTACGCACCTTTACTACCGCCACCTGAAAGTACTAGCGCCCTCATGGGCTTGAATGTAGCAGCTATGTACGTTCCTGCCAAGTGAAAGTGCTTGACACATTCCAGACATAGTGTTACTGTACTAGAGAGGGCACAGTTGATGAGGTATACTCATGGAGGCAACTAGGTCCTGCTACTACATTGTAGTGCTCACCAAGCAAGGCAAGCTGTTGGACGCGTACGTCTCAGCTAAGTCCTTGAGTGAGGCCCTCGACAAGCTAATAGGTCAGTTCGACCTCGCTGGAAACATCCAGGACTTCAAGTTCTGTCTAGTTCGGAAGTGAGGTACGAAGTGGACTATGGCGATGTTGTCCTCACTGGCTGTATCTGCTGGCATTCAGGGCGGACTTGACGCATCCTGGAGTGGTGGCTGCTGTGGAAGCACACTTCGCAGGCGACAGCACCAGAAAGACTCGGTGGATTAGCATGAGTATGTATGAAGCACATCCTACTGTGGAGATGACGCGCATAGCTAGAGCCAACCTTGAGCAGTGGACGAGCAAAGGGTATGTGCCCTTTACAGACGCCAATCATTTCGTCCCGGCGTTGAAGAACTTGATCATGCGTGCGAGTGCAAACGGCACCGAGCTAGCAGCGCATGTGATTACCGTGAAGGACGCGTTGGTGGTGTTGGACAATGATGCACCTTGCCTGGTATCTAGGCGCGTGCTACCGGGTTGGATGGTACACATGGCAAAGACCGTCACCGACAAGGAACTTGGCCCTTCCATGAATTACGAACAGTTCGTGCAGGCAACTGCGGCTGGCCTGGAAGGCGACCTTGAGACAGTCGAAGCTTTCTTCGCGCTCATTGAGCTAAGCGCAGAATACAAGAGGGGCGCGTGAAGAAGAAGAAGAAGGATCTAATCCATCCAGCACCAGCAAACCCGCATGGCGGCATTGCATTCGAGGAGTCCAGTCGGCGTTGCCAAGCAGTACAACACCATGGTTGAAATGCACCTTGCCTATGCGACCGACCAATACGAACGGGAACGTGAAGGAGAAGAAGCGATGAACACGCGAGAACTCATTGACGCTGTATCGATGAACGGTACGGACGACTCCATCTGGCGTCCCGGCGAAACACGCGAAGAATGCTTGGCGCGCATAATCCGTGAAGCAGAGGAACGTGGCGCAAGGTGGGCACTGGAGCGCCATGGCAATCCGTTCGCAAGCAAGACGCTAGAGCAGTACGCCGCAGAAATCTGCGGCGACGCAAGGGGAATATAAGTTCTCAACCAAACGTGAAGATGACGCCTCTACGCATACGTTCAAGGGCCACGTTGCAGTAGTTCCAGGCATGTGCGAAGTGTGGGTCACCACCAGAGTAGATCCACTCGTGCCTACCTTCACCTGTTTCCTCGTTCGACACGTTGAAGCGTTTGATCAAACGCATGAACATGGAGAACGCACGGTTCATCACGGCCTCAGGCTCCAGATCCTTCGTCTTCTCGTTTAGACACATCTGAACTAGACGATCTGGGTCAGGGCAAATCACGTCGTTGCCAGCCCACTGGCCGAGTGCAACGTCCAGGCTCAAGTACCGCGACACAACGCAGTAGTACTTGAACTTGAGCAGTGGACCGGCCTTCTTGATCGTGACCTTGGTCCTGGGCTTGTCACTCCAGGTAACAACATCCTTTGCCTCCTTCGAGTAGAAGGAAGCGAACACCTTGCCTGGAAACTCTTGTGCGAACTCAAGAACGCTGTCGTAGTTCGGCATGGCGTCGATTACGCATAGCTGAACCTTGTACTCCTTCATCAAGGTGCGAAGCCGCTTGAACGGAGACACACGCTTGCCAGCTTCCATGTAATGCGGGTTGTCCGATTCGATGATTTCCACATGGCGGATGCGCTTCTTGCTCTCGTGAAGGTCGGCGATGATTACATAGCAGTAACCACCACCAACGTCTACGCCCATAGCTGTGCCAGCCGCCTTGCCAGGAGCCGCCCATTCGAGCATGGGGTCAACGCAGGATTTCAACTGACCGAGAGTTACACCCCTGTTCTCTTCGTCAACGTAGGGTAGTCCAAGCTTAGCGTTGAAGAACTCGGCCTTGTTGGTCGTGCGGTAGTAGAAGTCCCACAGCGTCTTCAAGGGCATGTACTTGGACGTAAGCTGGCTGACATGGAAAGACGTGTAGTCCGCGCCTGGATTGTGTGCCACGTACCTGCCGTTCTGGGGGTCGTTGATGACGAAACGGCACTTGGGGCAGCGCAGGTAAAGCTTTCCCCGCTTCTTGTCGTCTACGACACAGTCGGGGAAGGCACGAGCCAGGTCTACGCCATCTGGGCACCCGCACTTAGCCATCCAAATATGCTGTGTTCCCAGGTCAAATCGGGCCGCAATATCGTTTTCAGGCAAGCCGCAGTTATGCGCCACTATACCATTTTCCAGTACGAAATTATGGTACTGGTCTACTGTGATGTCGCAGACGGCTTGATTCCCCCACTCGCGAAGCTCTACAAGGCGAGCAGCGCGGTAGTGTGCATTCAGTGGGCGTGACAATATACGGTTTGAGTTAGCGTTGTGACAAAGTTGATAGCTGTGTGCTCTGTTTTCTGTGCGGCCTTCATAGTCACGAATGTACGCAGGTTCTCCAACACGCAAGGCTATCAGCTTGAGGTCATATAGCATTGCATATGACGTAGTGGTGATGTCCCACGAATGATCAGTTCTGCGTGTTCCATCACCATCGATGTAGCCATCCAGAAGTTCTCGAAGCTGCTTCACCGATCCGTTGCGAATTATTTCAGGGAAACGCTTGTCGCTGCTGCTCTTTCCAAAAGACTCGAACAGTTGGTACAAGTCTGGGCGGGTCTTCAAGGACACACGAATACAAGTCCTCTGTTCTGAAAACTTGAATCCGTTGCGCTGTGCCCATTCGATGACACGAGAACGAATGGGCGTATCAGTCTTCTTTAGCTGCGCTATGCTAATAGTGTTCGTAGTGCCGGTAACCACACAGCCTTCTGCGGCGTACGCACCGAACACATAGTAGGTCAGCAGGTCAAACGGAGTGTCAATCTCTTCATACTGACTGATATTCCTGAGTGTTACGATAGCGTTCTTATCCGTGAGTTTAGAAAGCTGCTCCCAACGTAGTATGTTCTTGCTCTTTCCGAATGCGTCACACCAAGCGTATTCATGGTCGTGGGTAGCTACCACTTCCGTACCGTCATCAAATAGCGCCTTTACTACAGGCTTGATGCCGTTGTCGTGGAACGCTGTAATATCACGGAATGTGTAGTTCAGTCCATTGCTCTGGTATTGACAGAGAACTTGGTACTGATGCCAGCAATCTTCTAGCTCCCTAAAGGACTTACTCTCCACCGGATTAGAGACTTTCCAATACTTTACATCTTGCTTCTTACGCACAAGAATTCGCGTATCCTTGCTATGACAGGTACTCATAAATACCTTCTGCTTGTACGGCGAGTGGCTGATACGCTCTAGGGCCTGGTCAATCTCCTGAGGCTTGCAAAGACGCACCTCATCGAAGGACACGAAGTCCAGAGGCACGGAGTCCTTGGAGGCAACACCGCCAAGGTGGAACAGGTAGAAGGAGGACTTGCCGATCTTCCTCAGTCCGAGCTTATCTTGAGTGTCAATTGTGCCGTTAAGCTCCGGGATCGACTGAAGCAGGGGCGTGAGACGGTCCTTGGAAAGGTTTTCTACGCCTTCTTTGGTCGGGAAGTACAGTCCGGCCTTCCTACCTTGGTGCGTGTGCAACCAGTGGATGACCTTGAGGAGCATGTACACCGTAGCGCCCATCTGAGCAGCCTTCTGCCACACGATTTCTGTGTCGTTGCAGAGGTAGATGGGGAGCAGGTACCTGTGGGCATTGAAGTCGATGTTGTTTCCGTCAACCGTCACACCAGAGGTCTGGGTCCACAACGTGAAGCTCTCGTTCGAGAGGTGCCGAAGGTCATCGATAGTGATGTCCTCTGGCTTCACCTTCTTAGGGAGCCTTACGATTGTGGGTGCTCCATCGATTGTTGGAGCCTTTAGATGTGGGTATGTAACTCCGCTCATATCACTTCTCGATCAGTGCAATATTCGCGTCTCCAGTGACGGATCCTGCTTCGACCACAGCGGACTGGTCCTTCTGGGCCCTGAAGAAGTCGGTGTGATGGATGGCGATCTGAAGCAAGCCACCCAGAACGGTGTTGATGTCCAAGCCATCGGCCACACACTTGGTCGTGATGGCGTCGATGCTCTTCTTGAGCGCAGGGGTGATCTGCACGAAGATGTGGTTCTTGCCACCGATGGGGAAGATCATGAACGACTGAGGTACGGTGCTTCCGAACTTCTCGAACATGACACTGAGAATGACCCCGAGGTCGTCAATCATCTTCACCTGCTGAACGGCTGGGCCAGAGCCAGCTACGGCAGCAGCGGTGCGACGCTCACGAGTCTTCTCTTCCTTGTAGAACTCGGCGAATGCGGAGGCGTCCTCGAAACCCATGCGTTCCATGATCACGTCAAGACCTAGCGCCTGCTCTGTAGCCAAGCGGTTGACGGTCTCGGTGAACGCTACTCGGTCAATCTGACCACGAACGTAGTTCCTGCGGACAAGCTGAATCTCCGCCTCGACGGAATCCCAGTCCTCTCGAACGATGCAGGGAAGCTGGTCGTACCCGACCTCCTTACCTGCCTTGAACCTGTGGTTACCGGAGACAACGTAGAAGCCACTCTCCACATCTTTGCGCGGAACTACGATGAGCGGCTCATCGAACCCACCGGCCAGGATGGACTCCTTCAACTCCTTGTAGACGTGCTTGGACTGCACGTTGGTGTTGTTTGGGTGTTCGGCTAGCAGGGCAACTGGCAACAGCTTGGCCAGGTGTACCTTCTTCGGTGCTTCGGTAGACTCAATGGTTGTCTTCGCGCTTTGCTTCTTCACTGTCCCGCTCCTGTTCATGATCGATTTCCAACAGCCGTTCGATGATTTCGGCTTCTTTGCCAAGTATACCAGGGTGTGTCGGAAGTGCTACTACCCGGTTGAATACGCTTTCTGCGACTGGATACTCAGGTGTCTCCTGCCAGCGGCGTTGCATGATCGGCAAGTAGTGCAGCGGAAACACTGGCTTCACTACGGGGAGTCCGAGGCTGTGCAGATGTGCGACGACTTTGTTGGCGTTCTCAACAACCACCATCAGGTACGGGCGCTCTTGGCACTCAGGGAAAACGATTTCGTGGTTCTTGCCCTCTAGTAAATTGCGGTAAAGACTTACAGCTTGTGCCTGAGCCGCCTTGCGGTCTTGAAGCTCCGGCTGGGACTTCAGTCGCTTGTGAGCCAGCGCGCACAGGGCGTCATTCATGCTCGCAGCAAGTCCAAGGAGGCCGTTGCGTACCATCTTCAACTCACGCACCTGATGCGTGAACTTGTGGATTACGAGGCTTCCTGTGCCGATGATGGGACCAAAGTCGAACACGGTGAAGGTACCCACACAGTCCTGCGTGGAGCCCTGGTGCGGAGGCAACCGAGTGTCGATGATGGTGGGCAGCATCTTGGCGATGGCGAGGAGCGCCGGGTCTACGGGCATGCCTCCAGGACGATCGAGGATGATCACCGCAGACTTGATCGTCTCAAGCACCTCGGTAAGAAGGGCGGGCTCCATCTGCAAACTATCCGCGTTGATGTCGAGCAGGATAGGGTTCGCACCGGAACGAAGAACTGCGCTGATGGTGTCAGGGGAAGACGTGATGGGGAGTATCACAGGCAGTTCGTGTGTGCGAGAGCCGAGTACCTCCAATATGGCTGTAATCGACGCCTGGTAGCTGTTGAATACCACAGCGGTAGGCCCGAAGAAGGCTTCCAGTTTGGCTTGCTCAATGGTGTTTGAGCAATCACTTCCATCCCAAGAGTCAAACGGCAACATGTTCACTCGCTCGGAATTACAAGGGTGCGGCACTTGGGGCACTTGTAGCCTTTGCGAGTAGACCTCAGGGGGCCCTCAAACCCGCAGGCAGTGCAACCGTCGTCCTGACTGGTGAACAAGGACCGGAAGCCCTCTTCTTCCTCATCTCCGTCTCTGTTCGAGATCCAAGAGTTCCCTGTGCTATTACCGTCAGCGTCTATCAGACCGTGTTTGCGTGGCATCACTTCTCCTGAGCGACCCAAAGGTCTCGCTCGTTCTTGCAGATATAGCCGCTCTTGTGCAACGCGGCAAGCACTTTCTGCGCGGAGAGGCGGTCGATCGACGCCTTGGTGACTACCTCGTTGAAGGCAGTTGGGGACTCAAGAATAGCCAGAACACGCGCACCGAACTTGATGTCTTCGACCTTCTTCACTGAACTCACTCCTCCAACCCTACACAGTGGTTTTCCTCGTATGTACCATGTTTCTTCAATGCTTCTCTAACCAACGCGATGTTGAGCCTGTGATGCTCAGACACGCCATGCTGATTCAGCATACGCACATGCTTATCCGTAGGGTAGCCCTTATTGTTGTGCCACTCGTATTCCGGATAGTTCTTGCTAATCTCGGACATGTATTTGTCCCGAGTTACCTTGGCTACCATGCTCGCGGCGCTGACAGCGGCGACGTAACCGTCACCCTTCTCAAGCGCAAGTTGCGGATGGTTCAAACCTTTGATCGGCTTCGAGCCGTCAATCACCACAAGACTGTTTGGGTAGTGTGCGATGGCCTTGGTAGCCAAGGTGAACATCGCAGCATGTAGCACAGCACTGGCACCTAGCGAGGAGATAGCCTGGACGCTTGTGACGTGCGTGTCCACGTAGGGCGACGTGTTTCGCACTACCTCCAGGCCAGCTTCCCTGGACCGTTCCGTGGTGAACGCCTTGCTGTCCTTCACTTTGGGGTGCGAGAAGTCTGGCTTGTAGACAACGCAACCAAGCACCAAAGTACCAGCAATACAGCCCCAACCTACCTCATCGATGCCTATGATGAACTCTGGCTTGTGCAGAGCCAAAGCCGCTTGATAGGTGTCTATCACTCTTTGATCCATCTCAATCCGTCTACGACTACGATGACGTGGCTGTCTGTTACGCCGCCAGGACAATAGTAGCCTCCGTAGATGCTGTGATCAAGTGTTACCTCTATCGCTGTTGTACTGTGCCAGCCTACCGCCCATAGTCTTGCGACCGGACACATAGACAGCAACTACTTTGTACTCAGGGCTACTAGGCTGCGGTGGGTCGCCTTGACGGGAGCCCAAGTTCACAACCAGTTCCCGTGTGAGAGAACCTTCTCCAGTGCGCGCAGCAAGCCTGGTGGAGTGTCTTCCAACGTAGTCTGCCTCGTAGTACGTGTACGGACCTTCGAGTTCGCCATCCTTACGAACGCGTAGGTACCATTCACGTAGAGGACCGGGAGTACTCATGTTACGCAGGTGTGCTTACAGGACCGCGCCCAAACGTGAAGTTTGACTGTGCGCGAATCTGTGGGTTGCGGAAAGTCCAACATTCCCCATTTTCATCCAAGAACACCACCCAGCACAAATCGTGGTCCATTCCATAGTCAAGAAGAACGACAGCAAACCCCTTTCCCCGTGGGGTTGTTACAGGAATGGGTGGGTTCAGTTGCAGTAGTAGTGTCATGCGCGCCTTTAGGTGCCCGCATTGATCGAGTTGCGGCTTAGGATGTCGCAGGAGATCACGACGGGTCGTCCGGCAAGCGTCGTGCTTGCCGCAACGAATCCAAGCTCCATGCCGACATAGTAACCCGCAACGAAGCCGATCGCC
>Ga0172364_10000147_pt1 | contig 42156 bp, 68 predicted proteins | sample LakKivSesite10cm_FD_114545 | JGI IMG/M metagenome (GOLD analysis project Ga0172364, IMG submission 114545) | Sediment microbial communities from Lake Kivu, Rwanda - Sediment site 10cm | ecosystem: Environmental > Aquatic > Freshwater > Lake > Sediment | place: Rwanda: Western Province, Lake...
ATCACTACTGATTTTAAGACCTACCTAACTAGGGTTGGTTCTAGAAATTTATTGAATAATAAATTTTTACCTAAATATTTTTCCTTAAAAGATTATAGTATTAACTACGCAGTAAGTGCTGTAACAGATTCAGTTTTAATTAAAACTGTTACAGGTGATGATACAAAAAGTTTTTATAACGGTGGTGAAGATTTAAAAATGGTTTCAGATGAAACAACAAGTACTGTTACACAAATAGCTAAAAGAGAGTTTTCATTTATTAATGAGTGTGATAATACTGAATACGGTAATATTGTTGCTACTATAAATTTAGGTAATTATCTACAGGCAGCTAGAGAAAATTTATCAGATTTAGATAACGTTTCTAGTGGTTATAAACCTTACTTAAGATTGTATGATATTGTTAAAACTTATGAATACACAGAAAATGCTTTTGGACAGTATAGTTTATGGGACACAAAAAATATTAATATAGACTATTCATTTGAAACTGATAACGATTATAGAAATTATTTGTTATTCGATAATACTCACATTTTTAAAGAAGGTAATACATCTCGGATTGAGTATAATACAAATAGATTTGCATCACCTTTTAAGGCCACAGTAAGTACTTACAGAGCTGAAAATGGTATTGTAACTCTTAATGGTCCTTTTACTATATCATTATATCCTTTAAACGGTTTATTTTATAAGGTTGATGGTACTTATTTAAGACCAGAAGAATTAACTGAATCTACATATAATAACAGTCTTAATATTATACCTTCTGTTAAGTTTAATAATATTTACCACGATTTAAAAAATGATGCTTCAGTTAGAACTTATAAGTCCCCAGTGAATAATGTGTTATTTAGATTTGACGGTCTTTTAAATTCAGCTATTGTAGCCGCTAAAAATTTGTTTAATTTTTATGGTAAACCATCGGCTTTGGATTCAAATGTAAAAGTTATTCCTATAAACATGAGTTTAAATATTAACACAAGTGATGGTGTTAAACCTAAATCAGCAATGTTAAAACTTAATTTAACTTTGGATACCACAGAAACCACTTGGGTTTCTACTGGTCAAACAATAACTATAAACTAATTAATTTAAAATGACAGAAACACTTACAATATCAGCATCAAATTGTATAAGTTGTGTTAATAAAGGGGTCACACCAAGGTATTTAGACAATAATAAAGTTGTTTACGGGCCAAATTTAAAATTTAGAATAATAGACTCCTTCGACCCAAACGCTAAATTGTTTGGAGCAACTAACTTTTTTGGATTTTCAATTTCTGAATATGGGTCTTTAGTTTATAAATTGGCTGGTACTAAAATCGACCAACAAAAAATAGGATTTCCTAATGAAGACCAAGTTTACTTAACACTTAAAAACGGTAAATACGTTTTAGGGCTTTAAAAAATAAATAAGAAGAATTAATAAAAATAAAATGAGCACAATTTTAAAAGAAATAAGTAGTGTCACATACAGAGAAACAATAGATAAAGGTGATTTAAACACTGTGTATGGTAGTGATTTAAGTTTTATATTATCTGATATCAGTGCTAACACATATTCTCATTTATGGATGGGTCCTATATTCTCAGTACCTTGTACAAGTACAATGAAAGAACCTTTTACTGTTAGTTATTTAGATGGTGGTTATTCTGGGACATCTTCAGAATATTTAGTTACAGATGTTAGTAGTAACATTATTTTAGCTAGTATTGGTAGGTCTAGTTTTGAGACTGGTATTGATGGTCTAAATTTTAGGATTAATATCCCTCTAGATTCTACATATACTGGTAGTACAACTTTAAGTGGTTTAAGTGCTACTACACTTTATGGTTCTTACATGAAAACTTATTTGTATGACCAAAAGGCAACTAACGGACCTTGTGCTTTAAATGTTTTAGATGGTTTATATTCTGAAGAATCTAGTTTGGTTACTAGAGAAATCGGTGAAGGTTTACCTTATAATGAAGGAGTTAACCCTGAACCAAATGGATATTATAATAGTGGGTTAGTTTATCTATTCTGTGATGACATTAGAAAACCTAATGTTTCAGCAACAACAGTGTCAACAACTAATTCTTGGGCAACAGGGTTTGGTAATGAAGGACCTTATACATTGTATAAGAAATTCCCTTTTAATTATATGACAAATGAATTAGAAGGTTTATATATGGACCAACCCGTAGGAGCGGTAGACCTTTTAGGTGGTAATGTTACCATCTTTAATAAACATTTGGTTAACGCGTTTAATTTTTCATCTTCTACTGGTGGAACTAGTACGTCAGGTGCTACTTTTTCATCTACAGATGCTAACGCAACTTTTAAATCTTTAACATTATCACAAAAATTAGATATTACTCTTATAGCTGGTAAAAATGAATTTGTAACATCATCAAACCCAACTTGGGACCCTACTACATGTAATGGTAAAATTTATATAACACATTTTGAGTTATATGATGAATCAGGACAAGTTGTGGCCGTTGGTGAAGCTAAAGAACCGATACTTAAAGAATCTACAGATTTAATAGTAATAGAAACCTCAATAGGGATTTAATAATTTTATATAAATAGTTTTATGAGTGAAGAAAGAAAGAGTGGCAGAATCATGTCACTAGATGTCTCTACAAAGACAATTGGCATCGCCTTATTTGAAGGTGATGGAACTCTAATGGAGTTGACCCATATCACCCCCGTGATTAAACCTAAACCTGAATCTAAAATGGAGGAACTTTTTAAGAAGGTTGATGCATTTGAAAAATTAATTACTAGATATATTGAATTAGATATTGAAAGAGTTGTCATTGAAGAACCTCTTTTAAGTAGTAACAATGTTTATACAATCGCAACATTATTGAAATTTAATGGTATGATTTCTAAAGTTGTTTCTGAAGTATTGAATGTGATACCAGAATTTATATCTTCTTATGATTCTAGAATGTATGCTTTCCCTGAATTAGTTCAAAAAAGAGAAACAAATAAAAAAGGTGAACCTTATAAAGAAAAAGATATTGAAAGAGCTAAACCTGTTTTATTTGGTGGGTACCCATGGGATATTGATAAAAAACAAGTCATATGGGAAAAGGTTGCCAACCTCCAACCACAAATTGTGTGGGAATATGATAAAAACGGTAAACTTAAGAAAGAGAATTTTGACATGACCGACGCATTTACTTCAGGTAGAGCTATAATGTGTAGGGATGGTATATGGAATTGTAAAAATTAACTATTTAAAATATCGGTTTTTGACCGATATTTTTGTTTTATATAAAAATTATTAGTATATTTGTTTATGACTGAAAATAAAAAATTAGCATTAGAATGTTTATGGGAAGAAGCTAAGATGTATTCTAACCTGTACTATTCAACAGAAAACCATTATAAAAAACATAAATACGTTTCACATTTTAGAAGTCCAATCTATGATGAAACAAATATAGCTCTTTTTCAAAAAGACTTTATTTCAGAGAAAGCTTTTAACAATGAAGGTAGGGTTACAGATGAACATTGTAATGGTAGGACTAATTGTTCTAAAAAGTTATTAGAAAAAATTCATTTAAAAGAAATAACCACTTTTGAACAATTTATTGATTTTTTAAAAAATTATTGTTATACAATAAAAATACTATCGGAAGAAAATGTATTAGTATCTACTTACCTTAAAAAAAATAAGGATAAAAACTTTATTGAAGCATACAGTGAACTAGGTATTATAATTTGTGATAAAGATGGTAATAAACTAGAAAAAATAGATTTACCCGTTATTTAAATTATGGCCAACAACACTCTTTTATTTGGTGTAATAACAGACATTCTTGGAAAACCTAAAAAAAGTAATCAAACAAAACAACAGTTTTCATTTGATTGTCCTGTTTGTTCTGCCGAAAAAAGTATGTATGATGGTGATGGAAAGGGTAACCTTGAAGTAAATTTATCTGATGGTATTTTCCATTGTTGGGCTTGTGGACAAACACATGGAACACATGGTAGTTTAAAAAAACTATTTAGAAAGTTTGCCAATAAACAACAATTAGATACTCTAAAAAAATTAGGGGTATCAGTTTCAGAAATAAAAACTGAAAAAAAGAAAAAGAATGTTATTGAAGATTTAACTCTTCCTGAAACATTTGTTGAATTTAAAGACTCAAACCCTAAATCATTAGAACATAAAAGAGCCTGGAATTACCTAACCAAAGAAAGAAAACTCAGTGAGGAAACAATAACCAAGTATAGAATGGGTTATACAATTGGTGGACCTTATGCTAATAGAATTGTTTTACCTTCTTATGATAATGAGGGTAAATTAAATTATTGGGTAGCTAGAACTTACATAAACCAAAAACCAAAATACCTTAATCCTGATTCTGATAAAGAAGAAATCATTTTTAATGAATGTTGTTTAAGTTGGGATTCGGATATATACATTGTTGAAGGCCCTTTTGACCATATTGTTGTTCATAACTCAATACCCATTTTAGGTAAAAAAATATCAGATAAATTAATGCATTGTTTATTGAACAGACCTACAGCTAATATTGTACTTTTATTAGATGCGGATGCTTGGAATGACACCAAACAACTGTATTCAAAGTTAAATGTTGGTAAACTTCATGGTAGAATTAAAGTGGTTAAATTAAAAGGAGAATTTGACATTTCAAAAATAAATGAGGATTTTGGTAGAGAAGGAGTTATTCAAGCAATGAGAAGTGCTCGTTATATTAAGGAAAGTGAATTATAATGTTTAATACAGGAGATATGGTAAATTTTAATAAATAATATTATGGGATTTAATAAAAGATATGTTAGTAAAGAAATCTTAATAGAAAGATTTAAACTTGGTGGTTATCAAGGTATTTTAGATTATATAGGGAATTCAGATGCTTTATTTGGTTTAGATGAAGAAATAAAAGACGTATTAGATATAGCATATTGTGATAATTGCCCAACTAAAAAGGATATAGAAATTAAAAAAATATTATATGGCAAATTATAATTATGTTAATATTAAGATTAATGAAGAACTCTTAAGGAGAATAGAAAATCTAGAAAGAAAGGTAGATGATTTACAGACTAGAAATCAAAAACTAGAAAACATTATGAGGGATTCTTTTATTGGTTTTAAATTTAACAATCAAAAATATGAAACTGATGGTGTGAGACAATTTAATGCCATTAGAGATATTCTTAATAGAATATGAAAAGAGAGTGTGATGTTTACCTAGAACCGATAGAACACGTTTATATCCATAAAAAAACGGGTGAAAAATTTAAATCGGTTACTACAGTTCTAAGTATGTTAGAACCACATTTTCCTGCAGAAGAAGTAGCTCTTAGAATTTCCCTACAATCAGATGATGTTAGAAAACCTGAATACCGAGGAATGTCACAACAACAAATTCTAGACGAGTGGACTAGAATAAATAAGGAGGCTAACGAATATGGTACAGAAATTCACGAAATTCTTGAGAGGTACCTTTTAGCAAATAAAATATATATCCCCAAATCCGATTACGAAAGAAAAATCATCACACTATTCCAAGAAGTAGATGATATGTGGGGCACTATTTATCCTGAAACAGTTTTATTCTCAGCTAAACATAAGTTAGCTGGGACAGCGGATATCATTGAAGATTGTGGTGATTATTTTAATGTACGTGATTTTAAAACAAACAAAAAAATAAATTACATATCAGAATATGGTCATTGGTTGAATGCTCCCGTATCACACCTAACAGATTGTCAGTACAGTATTTATAGCTTACAGATGTCAATCTACGCTTACATGTATCAAATGGAAACTAGAAAAAAGGTTGGTAAAATGAATTTATTTTATTTAAATCCTGAAACAGAAAAATTTGAAGTTATTTACGTGCCGTATATGGGTTTAGAGGCTAAAAAATTACTTTCATGGTATCACGAAAATTATAATTGACCACATTTTTTAGGGAATCTTTCACACCATTTTTTATTAGCAATTTCTAAACCATATTTTTCTATCCACACATCTTTTACAGCCTTACCAAACATAGGGTTTTTTTCACCACTCCTATCCACATTAGGTCTTGGTTTATAAGGTACTTTAGAACCTAATCTACTAGGTGGTTTAATATTTTTTAATTTATGATTTTCACTAATTTTTTTCTTTGTTTTTTCTGGTAATGATTTATTTTTATTAGCGTGGTTTTTACTAATATTTTTTTTATGTTCTTCAGAAAGTTTACGGTTAGTTAAGGATTTTTTCATTTTTTCTACAGATTCTTTAGATTTTGGTCTACCTTTATGAGCTTTTGATAAAAGTTTTCTAACATGTTCAGAAATCACCTTTCCTTTATTAGACTCACTAATTTTTTTCTTTGTTTCTTCAGATAAAGAAATACCTCTATTACTTTCAGCTATTTTTCTTATATTGTAACCATTAATATTAAAATTAATCCAGTACTGTTCCCTTTCTGTTAATAATTCTACATCACATTCTTCAATAACCTCAAATATAAAATTTTCTATACCATATTTATTGACAGAATTTTGTAGAATATTATTTGGGTGTATATTTTTTTTAAGTTTGTTTTTATGTACATAAAACCTATTATCGATATCTATTGATGAACCGATATAAGTTTTATTATTTATTTTATTAACTATCTTATATATTCCCGTCTTTTTCATTTTTAATAAATTCTTTAATTTTATTTTCTATAAATTTAGATTTATTTATACTTAATTTTTCACTAATTTGCTTAAATTGATTGTATAATTTTTCATCAATTGTGATTGTAACCCTTTTTTTCATATAATATGTATTTATACTTATAAATATTACTATACATTTAAAAAATGTTAGACCACTGATTAAAAGTTAATAAAAAATGAATGCTTTAGAATTAATAGAAAAAATAAAAGAAAAAGAATATCACCCAGATATAATTTTTCTTAAAAACAGGCTTATTGAATTGTTTAATAAAGAAGAGTATGAAAAAATAAGTCGTATACAAAGATGGATTGAAGAATTAATAGAATTTTATAACGTAAATTAAACCTAATTTTAAGATTTATAAACTGTTTATTGTTACAATAAATTTTACTATCATTAATAATAAAAAACAAAATATATGAGTCAAAACATTGAATTTGAACCTAAGTTAACAATAGAAGAAACCCTTGAAATAAAAGATAAATTCATGGGGTTTTATAAAGACCTTGAATCTATTCAGGATTATTTTCTAGAACGTAAAAAAGAAAAAATTATCGGAATTGACCACGATAAATATACTAAGGACATGTTTACTGATTATAACATGGAACCAAAAGATATGGAATTTGAACTGGAGGTTATCGAAGGTAATGTTTTTAGTCCTGCAACACAAATAATTACTTCCCTACCTTTAGAATCACAAATTGGTAGACAAATCATGATGGCTGTTAAAGAAAAAACAACTAATAAATATATTGGGTTTATTCGTATGGCATCACCTGTATTATCCATCAAACCAAGAAACGATTATTTTGGTCAAACGGTTAGAGCCACAGCTGTTAATAGACATATGATTAATGGTGCCATCATTGTACCAGTACAACCTTTTGGGTATAACTATTTGGGTGGTAAGTTATTAGCACTTATAGCTTGTTCACATGAAGTTAGAAACATGTTAAAGGAAAAATATGGTGATAAGATTGATACTTGTTTTATGGAGACAACTTCTCTTTATGGTGACATCAAAGGGATGAGTCAGTATGATGGTTTAAAACCTTTTGTTAGATATCAGGATATGACCGAATCTGATTTGTTTTTATTCCCTACTGAAGAGGTATACGACCCGATTAGACGTAAGATGCGTGAATTATATGGTAAACCTGAATGGAACGGAAACACTGTTGACCCAGGACCATCGGGACCAAAAATGAGAGAGTTTAATAAAGCAATCTCAATCCTTAAAAATCACCTTAGACATTATGATATGGTGGCTTATAATGAGTTTCATTCTTTTACTAAGACACACATGAAAGCTAAAACTAAGAAAAGATACTACTATTCTAATTTTGGTTATGATAATGTAATTGAACATATTAACTCTGAAGGTAAAACCCCCTTAGTTGAAGGACAAAATTTTCACAAACATAATCTTTCTTATATGGTTGAATGGTGGAAGAAAAAAGCACAGTCTAGATATTTTTCATTAAATGAAAGGGGGTTATTACGTAAAGATTTAGAAATATATACATTAGATAGGATTAATAACAGTAATATTGATATGATTAGATAAAAAAGATAATAATTTTTCTTTAATATTATCTTTATATGATATTCTTAAAAGAGGTATGTTGTTATTTTCACAATACACCTCTTTTATTTTATCCCTTAATTTAGTATTTTTAAAACCCTCTTCACCACCATTAAATTCTCTAATACGGTAATGTTGTTCACCATCACATTCAACACATATATTGTATTTAGGTAAATAAAAGTCAAATTTTAATAATTTTTTATTTTTACAACCCACAAAACTTTTTTGTGGAATAAATTTTATGTTTAAATTATTTAACAATTTTGTTACTTGGTTCTCTAGTTTAGAGTTTTTACATTTTGGACACCCTCTCCCCTGTAAATGACTTGATGGGGATTGTTTAAAGACACCATGATTTTTACATATGATATCTATTTTTTTAAATGACCCACGGTAGTCAACTTTAGTATATTCATATCTTTCCCCATGTACTTCTTTAGCTTTATTTATAAAAGTTGGTGTGTCATTGCTTAACTTTTTTATCATATTAGATTTAGAACATTTTGGACAATTACCGCCATTTAAGTGAACACCAGCTTTCTGAGTAAATTTACCATGTATGGGACACACTATATCAATATCTTTATACGTACTTATATATTTAATATCATTATAATAGTATTTATTATTATGTACTTTTTCACATTTTTTTATAAATTCATTTTCCGTATAAATATTATGTCCAGCACAAATTTTACAACCACTACCTTTTAAATGGTAAGTAGGCTTTTGTTCAAAAGTACCGTGATTTTTACAAATTATTTTAATAGGCACAAAACAACCCTTATACTCTACATTAGAATAATCATATTTATCACTATGCACTTTTTTAGCTTTTTCTATAAATAATTTAGTATCATATTTATTGTTCATTTACAATTATTTTATTTATAAATATCTTTAATTACATAAAGGCTCAAAAAAGAATTGAGAATAACGAGGTTGATATGGTTAGATAATGAAAGGTAATAAACTTAAACATTCTTTTGTTAAAACAGATAAATTAGAAAGTGATTTTGTTGAAGAGTCACAAAATATTAGCTTTATTCACACTACAAGAAGAGTGGTTGACAATAACAATATTGTTGTAATTTATGAAAGGGTTCTGGATAATATTTTTTTAAACTCAGAGTATAATTTTACAGAACGTTTAAAAAATGAAATGTACCAAAAACTATTAAATCATTTAATTGAAGAAGATTATATTGAATTTAGGGTACACCACAATCAGTTTAGTAATCATACAGATTTCTCTATGAGAATAAAAGCCAGTAAAAACGGTAATTAATATGTACGTAGAGATATCTGGTAGAGGAACGGGTAAAACCACAAGAATGGTTGATGATATTGTAAATTTTTTGGAGACAAATGGTGATAAATCAGCTTTGGTTGTCGCACCTACTAATTCAACAAGGAGGTTGATAAAGGAGATGATTTTCCAAAAATGTGGGTTATCTTGTTTAAATAGAACCATAACTTCACATAGAATGTTACCACCTGGTAGAACAATGAAACAATATGTTGATGAGTTTTTTCATGTACCCGAAAAATATTTGTTGGTTGATAAAAACACTTATTATACGGGAACACCTAAAGATGAAACCATTAACGGAATTTATGAAGAAATTTATACAACATATAAAAATCAGTTAGGTGATATTGTTGTAATTAAACCATTAAAGAAACATGGATTTACAAGAAATAATTGAAAAATGGGGTCAATTAGGTTTTTTGGACGGTTTACCTGAACAATTTAAAGGTGATGCTGCTATGGCTTATGAAAAGGCTTCCACTATATTAGTTAGTGATTGTCATTTATATGGTAGTGATGATTTATTATTTACGAACATATTCTCTGTTATATATAGAATCACTAAAACAGGTTTAGTTGTTAAAAACGTACCACATTTAATAGAACTTTTTAATCAGTTTTTAATTGACAATAGGCAAGTTATGGCAGATATGCATGGGGTGGATTTTGATGTTGAACCTGAAATGTGTAGAATATTTGCTGAAGACTATTGTGATTGGATTAAAGATAATCCCGAAATGGACCCAATAAAGTACGTACCAAAACATAAATTATAATGGATTTATATTACATTTTTTTTAAAAGATGGTTTAAAGCACAATATGGTCACTTAGGATTTACGGTTTCAAATTGTTATTCTGGTAGTGATCTAATATTTAGAATTGATATTTTACAGTACAATGAAATTACTAGATTGAATAATCTTAATCTAGAAAAAATAATGGATTTTACTGCAGGTAATAGTGATTTAAGAAAAATGTTGTTTGATGCTTTATTTAGACAATATGGTTATAGATTAGATGGTGATTTTACGCCAACAAAACAAGTAAAAGAATTTAAATTATAATGGACGAAATTTCACAATGGTTTGAAGAGGAGTTTGGTCATTTAGGTTTTATGATAACGCCACTGATGTATAATCCCGAAACTTTTACACCAGTTAGAGGTGTATTATGGAGAAGACCTGACGGTAATCATGTAAAAACTAATATCGGTATATACCCAGAATTAGTTGATGATTTAATTTCACATGTAGACCCTGTTGTGGAATATAAATCATTACTTAGAGATTCTGTAAATAATTTTTTAGAATCACAAGACTATACAAAAGACTTTAAACCGAACAAAAAAATTAATAAACTTAAATTATGAAAGAAATAAAAGTTATATACAATATAATTAATTTTCATTTATACGACTTCTAATATATTTCCTAAATAAACCAACCCCATCCCACTTCTTTCCATATAAAAAATTGGACAATTTTATTATATCATTTTTTTTATTGACTCTAACTTCACTAAATTTAGAGCACTCTTTAAAAACATTCCTTATTTTATACGTTATTAATAAACTATCCATTAAATCAGTAATGAACCCCCAGTCATAATTATATGGGCCAGTTACACTAAAACTAACACACCCTCTTTTTTTATTTAAAGGAAAACTGCCATCACCATCTAAAAACCCTCTAAAAAAATAAGGTATATTCTTTTTTGGTATGTCTTTAAGTAATTTAATTGGCGGTATATTAGATTTTTCATGAAAATCATAAATACATAACCAATCAAAATAAGGTTTACAGTAAACATTAAAAGAACTGTATCTATTTTTTTCATCTTTAAAATTCCAATTACCATACCTAGGTAATATTTTTTTTAAAGAGTTTAACATATCTTCTTTAAGTAGTGTCATAAAAATTCTATTATTCTTTATACAACCATCCGCCCACATAAAACCTAAAAAATATACAACTAATTTATCGTTAAGATTACGTAAGTCTTCATGTAATATTTTAAAATCTTCTTGATTTTTCAATGACTCCCGATTTAACATACTATTAACATATATATTACTTTTGGTTTTAGTGTTTAAATATATACCCATAGAATAAGCTTTATATTTTATAGATTTTTCCGGCTTGTTTATTTTAGACAAACACTCATTAATACCCCCATTTGGGTAACAATTTTTTAAGATGTTCACCTGTTTTTCCGACCAAAATTCACGAATACTATAATTATTTATTGGTTCTATAAAATCCTTCTCATTATAATAGTTTTTATAACCATCATTTTTTATTGGTTTTATTTTATATTTTTTTGTTAAAAACTTAAAAGAGTGTTCCTTTAAATTATATTTTTTGATTATTTCCTTTTTAGTCATAATTGATTATTTTTTAGGTTAATTAACGCATTACAAAAAATAAATATGCCCTATGTTTAATAAAGAAAAGATAATTTTAATGTCAGATATCCATATAAGACTATTTAAAAGATTGGATGAATATTCAGAACAATTTGAAAAGGTTTATGAAATAATAGAAAGAGAGAAACCATGGTATATAGTTTTAGGGGGTGATATTTTTCACAATAAAAATAATCTATCACCTGAAGCAATAAGTTTAACTTCATCTTTTTTTAGAAAATTAGCTAATCTATGTGAGAATTTAATAATAATACCAGGTAATCACGACTTATTAACAAATAATCAAGATAGGTTAGATTCTATAACACCCATAGTAGATAGCCTAGATATTAAAAATTTATTTTATTTAAAAAATAGTGATTGTTATGAAATAGGTGATCATGTTTGGTGTTTATGGTCTCAAATAGAAGGGAATAGAAGACCTGAAAATATAGAAGTTTCATTAAATACAAAAACAAAAAAACATATAGGTTTATATCATGGGGTTATTTCAGGTATGATAACAGATATAGGTTTTAGTTTTGAAGATGGGATAAGATCTGATGAATTTGACGGTATGTATTATACTTTATGTGGTGATATACATAAAAGACAGATTTTTTATACAACCGATAAAAGACCTATAATTATGATCGGGAGTTTGATCCAACAAGATTTCGGTGAATCTGTGGATAATCATGGGTTGTGTATCATTAACACAAAAGAAGATACTTTTACTTTTAAAGAAATACCATCTGATTATGGTTTTTACACGTTTAAAATAAATTCAATTGAAGATATTGAAGAAGGTTTAGAAAAATTGGTGTAATGGAACCTAGAAAATATATAAAAAAATACAATTTTGATGGATTTGATTATGAAGCTGAATTGTATAAACTTTTAGATAATATTACTAAAAGAATACAAATTAATAAAAGAAATAGGCGTGATAGGTCATGGGTAGTTACATCACCTAGAGTGGCTGAAGTTTTAAATAATTTAGAAGATGAAAATAGGGGATAAAGTAAGTTTTGAAAGTAAAAATAATGGTACCATGATAGGGACTATTATTGATAAAGAAGTGCCTAGATGTAAATGTAAAGGTATGGGTAGATGGGTTATCGATTTTAATGGACAAATTAAAAAAATAGCAATAAATGTACATGGTCTAAAACCTTACGACATAAACCCCAAAATGGGTAATTTAAAACATTCTTTTTAATATGAATAGGGGTTTATCTACACAAGAAAAGATATCTAAATTAGTTAGTAATAGTTTTCATAATATAGATAATAATATTAGAAACGGTGAACAATTTTCACGAGAAAATTATGAAAATTTTCGTGAACAACTGGTGGCTTTAATGGAATATTTTGATGGTCAGAAAGTTTATGTTTTAGACTTACCCGCAAATATAATACCACACCCCGAAGCTAGACGTAGAACAGTTGACCCTGAATTAGCTAATACACCAATTAATAAAACTTTATTAGTTAGTGCTCAAAATTTTCATGATTTTTACCAACTAACACAAAATATATCTGAATTGTTAGAACAAGGTAAAGAAGTTTTTTTATACACAATAGATATAGTTAGAACTTTTGACCCAATGAATTTCGAACCAACTTTTAGACCTATTTTAAGATATGGTTCTATAGATTTAGATTATTGGTATAACCCACAATATGTTGAACAAGTAGGTGAACCAATTCAACCTGAAAGATATTTTGAAAGATATACAGTTAATAGAAATACCACAATTGATACAGACAAAGACAAACCAAAGTCTATTGGTGATAGTAAATTAATACATAAATTTTAAATGGAAAAGGCACATAGAATTAAAAATAATATTTTTCTTGATAATAGAGGTTCTTTTAGTCCCCTATCATTAAAAACATTAGATAAAGATTGGGTTCAAAGCAATGTTAGTGTAAATCCTAATAAATGGACCTTAAGAGGTCTACATTTTCAAAAAGGAGCTTATTCACAAGCCAAATTAATTAAAGTTATACACGGAAGAATATTAGATTTTGTTCTTGATATGGGTGTAGATGGTAATGAAGATTTACAGTTTTTTGAAATGAGTCATGGTGATGAAATTTATGTACCTAGAGATTACGCACATGGATTTATAACTCTTGAGGAAAATACAATAGTACAATATTTAGTAGATAATGATTATCATCCACAATCAGAAGGTTCTTTGGTTTGGTCTAGTTTCCCTGAAATTACTAAAAAGATGTTAAAAATTGATCGTAGTTTTGATGGTGGTTTGATTGTAATATCAGATAAAGACTTAGTTGAGAAATTATAAATGGAACTACCTAAAGACTTAAAAGATGAAATATGGGAATATTGCCGGTTAAACGATATAACCGATTTGAATGCTTTTATGGTTAGGATGTTAAGACAAGGTTATACGACAGAGAAGTATGGGCCTACACCGTTTAAAATAGGTCAATCAGAACCACAAATAGTTGAAAAAGAAGTTATCAAAGAAGTGGAAAAAATTGTTGAGGTGCCTGTTGAAATAGTTGTTGAAAAAGAAGTGATTAGGGAAGTGCCTGTTGAAGTAGAAAAAATTGTTGAGGTAATTAAAGAAATCCCAATTGAAGTAATTAAGGAGGTTATTATTGAAAAACCGAGTGAAGAAACTGAAAAATGGGTGGAAAAAGAGGTAATTGTTGAAAAACTAGTGGAAGTACCTGTTGAGGTTATTAAAGAAGTAGAAAAAATTGTTGAGGTACCTATTGAAGTAATTAAAGAAGTAGAAAAAATTGTTGAAGTTGGTGACCCAGAAAAAGTAAAAAAACTAGAACAACAAATAGAAAACCTTAAAATAGAATTAGAACTAGAAAAAAATAGAAGGTTAGAAAAAAAGAAAGTAGAACAACCTAAAGAAGACACTAATCAAAGAGGACTTTTAGGTAACGTAATAAGTTGGGTGTCTAAATCTGAAAGAGAGAAAAAAGACCTTTACGAAGAATAACTACTTTATTTACTTCTAAATTTTTCTTATAATTAAAGAAAAACTGTTTATGTCTGAAGTAAAAGAAAAAGTGTTAACAATCCCTAGTAAAGCAAAAATAAGAGTAGTGTGGGAAGATAATCCTGAAAACTACACAAAAGAAAGGTCTAATAGAATAGCAAAATATATTGCTGAAAAATACGATAATAATAACGTACAAGTTATCTTTAAACCTAAAAAAGTAACTACGGAAGCAGGTGAAGTCGAAATGACTGTTGCCGATAACGTAATGGACACCAACTACCAAAGAAAACTTTTTAAACAATGGGTAACAGATAATAAAGTAGATGTTGATTGGGACAGACTTTTACGTTTAGATGATAAAGTAAATGAAAAACTTTCACAACAAAGAGAAACTGATTACAGATATAGGAACTGGTATATAAAAGAATTAGAATGGTCTAATTTCCTTTCTTATGGTGATGGTAACAAAATATCCTTTAAGGAGCTTGAGGGAATTACGGTAATCACTTCAGAACCTTTAAACATGGGTGGTAAAACAACATTGGCCTTAGATTTATTATTGTTTTTATTCTTTAACACAACCACCAAAGGTAACACTGCTATCAAAATGTTTAATCTCTTTAGAGATAAAGATGAAGTTTCAGTTAAAGGTAAAGTGGCTATAGATGGTGTTGATTATATCATAGAACGTATTGTCACTAGAAAATTAAAAAGAGGTGGTAATGAATATACAACAAGGACTGATCTTTCTTTTTATAGAATTTTACCTGATAATACTATAGAAAACTTAGAAGGGGAACAACGTAGAGAAACTGAAGAATTTATTAAAAAATCAATTGGTTCGGTAGATGATTTTTTATTAACAATTATAGCTGATGCTGATAATTTGGAAGATATAATCCATACTAAACCTACTGAAAAAGGTAGGATTCTTTCTAGGTTTATTGGTTTGGAAGTGATAGAAGATAAAGAAACCATAGTTAAGGATATGAAATCTTCTTGGGCTAAAAATTTAAAATCAGACCAATATAATATTACCGATTTAAATTCTGAAATAGAAACCCTAAGCAAAAGTATTGAAGAAAAAGAAAAGTCTATTATTGATAATGAAATAGAAATTAAATCTTTAACTTCTAGTATTAAATCTTCTACTGAAAAGAAAGAAGTTTTGATTTCTAAAAAAGTAGAAATTGATGGTGAGGTTATTAATTTAAGACCTGAAGATATTGATAGGGAGATAGATTCTATTGTTGAAAAAGGTAAAAAGAAAAAAGAAGAATACGAATCAGCTAAAGAATCTTTTGACAAGATGGTTGAGCCTGAATATGATGAAGATTTACATAGAGATTATGTTAAACAAGAAAGAGATTTAAGTTTAGAGGTAGAAAGAGCGAAATCTAAAATCAAAGAAACCCAAGTAAGAATTAAAAATTTGGAAGAGGGTGAATTTTGTTCTTTATGTAAACAACCTTTAGCTGATGTAGACCATTCTGAAGAAATAGAAGAAAATAAAAAATTATTAGAAGAGTTAAACTCAAGTTTAGGTTCTTTAAGTGAGGAGTTACTTGAAATTAATAAATTAGTTTTAGAACAAGATAAGATTAAATCTTCTGTATCTGAGTATGATAGAACTTCATTAATGGTTGATAAACTAGAATTAGACTTAGAAAAATTTAGAATAGAAAGAAAAGAAAAATTAGACCTTAAAAAAAGGTATGAAGATAATCTAGAAAATATTGAAAAGAACAAAGAACTTGATAGTCAGATTTTAGGTTATAATTCTAAGATATCTAATTTAGAGGTAGAAAGAACTGGTAAAATTAAATTAGGAGAAAGACTTTCAAACGAGATTGAACAACATAAAACACAAATAAGTAAAAATGAAGAATATATTAAAACAATAAAAGCTGAAGAAGAAATAAAATTAATCTTTGAGGTTTACCAAAGAATGGTAGGTAAAAATGGGATTCTTAAAATGATTATGAAAAGTGTTATGCCTTTAATCAACTCTGAACTAGATAGACTGTTAATTGATACCGCCCCATTTAAATTAGAGGTGGACATTAATGATAAAAAAGAAGTTGAATTTTTGATAACAAAAGAAAACGAAAAAGGTGAGGTAGTTAAATATCCTGTAAATGAATGTAGTGGGTTTGAGAAGACTGTATCCTCATTAGCTTTAAGATGTGTGATGTCAAAAATTAGTTGTCTACCAAAACCTAATATAATTGTATTCGACGAGATATTTGGTAAAGTAGCAAACACAAATTTAGAACTTGTGGGTAACTTTTTCCAAAAATGTTCAGAGATGTTCCCTAATATATTTTTGATTACCCATAATGAAATAATTAAAGATTGGGCAACAAAAATAATCACCATCAATAAAAAGAATAATATTTCATCATTGTTAATACAATAACTATTATTATCTTTGTTGAAGATATTTATATAAAAAAGGGGTATGGAAAATAAAAGGTTTATGATTATTATTTTAGGTTCATCAAGAGGGATTGATTCTGACCTAAATGAAATTGCTGATGGTGAATATGGTGTTAACTATGTTGATGGTAATGGTATTTTTATTGCAACTTTTTATAGTAATCTTAACACACTTGAAATACATGAATTGTTAGTTGATAGACCAGCATTTCTATTGTTTGATATTTCTAAAGATACACACGCTGTCAACCTACCAACAAAATATTATAAAGGGTTATTCCCTGAAATAGATGAGGTGTTACCAAAAGTAAAAACTGAACCTAAAGTTACTAAAAAGAAAGTTGAAAGTGACTTGATTAGTATTGATCAAATCTTAGATAAGTTAAGAGAAAATAATTTTGATACATCTTGTTTAACAGAAAAAGAGAATGAAATTTTGAAAAATTACTAAAAGTTATTATATTTGTAAAAACTTTTAAAAATTTCAAACTTTGGACTACGAAAAAATAATTAAATCAGGTGAAAGAGTTGATTGGTATGGTGTACAAGTACCACAAGAATTAATTACACCCTCAGTTTTAATGTGGTGTGAACCTTTGTTACATGAGATAGATGTTTTAGAGGCAGAACTAAACGACCTTAAAGGCACAGAAAAAGAAAAAAGAAAGAACACAATAAATTTATTATTAAATAACATTAAAAAGGCCCCTTACAATTTGAATGGTGACTTTTATTTAATAAAGAAAAAAAGATATGAAGCTGAATTAAAGCAAGAAGACGAAGAAAAAAGTAAAAAGAATAAAAAGAAAACTGTTACTAAGACAACTAAAATAAATAGTGATAAGTCTACAAAAAACAGTAATTTAATTTTTGGAAAAAATAAATAGCTATATGGTTACGAATAAAAAATACATCGACACATCTGAAGACAGCATTTCAAACTACCTAAAAGAGGTTAGAAAAATTAATGTTTTAACTCCTGAAGAAGAACTTGAGTTAACTAAAAAAATAGCTGAGGGAGACCAAAAGGCTATCGACGCATTGGTTAATGCGAATTTACGTTTTGTTATTTCAATAGCAAAAGAATATCAAGGACAGGGATTACCACTTGTAGATTTAATTAACGAGGGTAACTACGGTCTTATTAAGGCAGCAAGAAAGTTTGACCACACCCGTGGTTTTAGATTTATTTCTTACGCTGTTTGGTGGGTTAAACAATCCATCTTACAATCCCTTTGTGATAACTCTAGAATGGTTAGACTACCAGTTAACATCACAAATCAGTTATCAAAAATCAAAAAAGAAATAGCTTTATTTGAACAAGAAAACCATAGATTACCTGTTGATGGTGAAATGGACCTTTCTGTTTTAAATCACCCTACATGTGGTTCTTTGAATGAGAAGATAAACGAAGATGGTGATGAGGTATTGGATGTTATTCCTGATAACACTTTTGAAAGACCTGATGATGATATTTATTCTGAAGAAATCCTTAAAAATCAATTAGAAAAAACTCTTTCAGTATTGAGTGATAGAGAGAAGGAAATCGTTAGTATGTATTTTGGTCTTGATGGTCAACCTATGACTTTGGAACAAATTGGTGAGGAATATGGTTTAACTAAAGAACGTATTAGACAAATCAAAGAAAAGAGCCTTAGAAAGTTAAGAGCTAATTCAGAAAATCTTTTTGAATTTATTTACAAATGATTTTGCCAATTAAAATCTAACCCTTATATTTGTATTATAAACGATGAGATAATTAAATGTTCTTCTTGTCAGAATACATGATAGAACAGCCACGGTCAGAATACCGTGGTTTTTTTTTATGGTACAAATATTTGTAATTGACCAGCACTTACTGTAAAATCAGGTTTTTTCATTACAGTAATAGTAACCAAATTCCAATGATTGGTATCCAACTTTTCAGGACTAACAACCACGTTTAAATAATCACCACCATCTCTTGAAACAATAAACCTTCTATTTGGCCTAATTTCACCGTCTATAATACTATAAACTATTTGTTCTTTAGCACCATCAAGTAATCTAACAATATCAAGGTCATATATTTTTTCACCACCACCATGTCTCCATTTTCTTTGAGCGGTGTGACCACCAATATCATGGTATAAATCAAAAGTAAAAGTGATTTCACTACTTAATTCGTGAAATTTTTCCTCCCTTAAAATTGTTTCTTTTATTAATGATTTAATATTCATATTTAATAAATATTTATATAAGTAGTAAATTATAGACTTTTAAGTCAAAATAAATTAAGATTAAAAAAAAAATGATTATGAAAAATTTTATTGAAATGGTTAAAAAGTATAAAATTCACATTTTAGCTACACTATTTTTTATTTTTTTTATGAGGTCTTGTATTAAATCAGGTCAAGTGGGAAAATTAGAAAAAGTAAAAACAAGTAATGAAAAAGTTATAGATAGTTTAAATAACCTTATTAATGGTCAAAGAGATACTATTAATAATATTTCAGAGGTTATTAGACAAGAAAAATTAAAAGTTCATAGAGATTATGATAATTACATTTCTTCTAAAGATAGAGGGGAACAACTTATGGAATTACACAGAGTTGTTAAGAGTAACATTCAAAACTTAGAAAAATGAAAAAAATGATTGAATGGGTTAAAGATAACCCTAATAGAACTATGTTCCTGTTACCTATTATATTGGTGGCAGGAATTTCTATATCACACGTAGTATCTTGGTATGATATTGCTAACCCTATGAGTTGGGCAATATATCTATCAATAGCTATTGAAGTTGGTGCAATGACAGCTCTTGTTGCAGCAACAAATAGAATTAAAGGCGGGGTTTGGTTTATGTTTGGACTAATCACACTAATCCAAATGATAGGTAATATTTTTTATTCATTTAAAGAAATAGATGAAAACGGTGAACTATTTAAATCTTGGGTTGAACTAACAGGACCTTTTTGGGACTTGTTCTCTGATTCAACAGATATCTCTTCAATGAAAAGATGGTTAGCCTTTTTGGAAGGTGGTTTATTACCTATAATTTCATTAACCTCACTACATTTCTTTGTTAAATACGAAAAATCTGAACCTAAAAAAGAAGAAAAAACTGATAGTGAACCTATTGACACTAAAAAAGTTTGGAAAAAAGTTAATGAACTTAAAGAAGAGGGTAAATTACCAATACCACCGACTGAAGAAGAATTAATGGATGAACCTACAGCTTTGGCTTTTACACCTTATGTTGATGAAGAAATTATAGATGACGATTTAGTTGAAGGTTTAATAGATTTACAACAACAAGTAAGTGAATTAAGACCAGAATCTACCCAAATTGAAAATGAGGATGACGAACAACCAAATTTGGTTGAGGAAGAAAATCCTGAAGATGAGTTAATAATACCAATCGAAGAAGAACCTAAATCAGAACCTTTAGAAACTAAATTAGGACCTACTTTAGGGGAACAATTAAGTAAAACTTGGAAAAATATTATAAAAAATAGAAATAACAATAATAATAATATTTCTAGATTTTGATAGATACTGAAAAATATAAGTTACCTAAAGACAATTATTATAACCAAATCTATAAAAAAACACAAATAGTTATTGGTCATAATAATAGAAAAGATATGAGACATTATAATGCGTGGTTACAAAGACATAATGGCAAATATAAAAAAACATCCACCTTTACAATAGACCTAGACGGTAAAATATACCAACACTTTGACCCAAATTATTACTCTGATTTTTTGGAGATAGACCGAGACAAGTCAAATATCTCAATACTTTTAGTTAATCCAGGTTGGTTAGATTTAGATGTGAATTATAATATCTATCATGATTGGTTAGGACATACTTATAGTAAAAAAATAGAAAACATTGTTAATAGAAGTTGGAGGGGCCATGATATTTGGGTTAAATACACTGACGAACAATATACTTCTTTAAAAAATCTAATTACAGAACTTTGTAATAGATTTAACATTGAAAAAGAATTCATCGGGTCTAATGTTTATAACGAAAACGTTGATATTTATAATGGAATAACCTTTAGAAGTAATTATTCACAAGAAATAAAAGATATTAGTCCGGCTTTTGACATGGACATATTAAAAAACCTTTAAAATGGACGATAGAAAATTTTTAGAAAAAATAAGACAGTTACAAAAAAGTGGTAAACAAATTAGTCTTACTGAAATAGAGGATATTAAAACAATCAAAAAAGATAAAATGTTTTTGTTTGAAGAAGATTTGCCTCAAACAAATCAAATGGTCACCACTCAAACAGAAGATGCTCAAACTATAGAACCAGACGAACAAAGAGAAGAGGAAAACACTTTTAAAACTACAACAAAAGCTAAATTGGTTAAGTTTAATCCAATAAAAGTTTATAAAGAAAATGTTGAATGGTCAGGTTATTTAATTAGAGAAAAAATTAATTGGTATTACTCTTTAGACGAGACTACTATCAATGGTGTTAGAGTATCTAGTGGTTGTTTTATAGATACAACAGCATTAATACAGTTAACTGATGAAACTTTAGAAGTACTTAAAAAAGTAAGTGCTTATTATGATATATGGAGTGAAGCATGGTCCTCCAGATTAACAGGTGGTCCTAATACCGAAGGGGAAACTACTGGGGGTGCTGAACCCACAGGTGAAACTGGTGGTACTGAGGCTGCTGGTGGAAATCCATTTGGTTTTTAATTATGAAAGGAATTAATTTAAAAGATACTATACTATTTGGTGGCATTTTTGTCCTAATCATTTTACTTATGATGAGTAGATGTGAAAATAGTAAAATGCAAAAAGACCTGTACGACCAAGTAAGAAAGGCAAACATGGAGATTGTTAAAAATAGTAAACTGATTAAAGAAAAGGATGGTCAATATTCTAAATTGGTTAATAATTTTAACACACAAAAAGATTTATTAAATCAATTAAAAGAGGAAAATAAGGACCTATATAAAACTATTAAAAAGAACGATGAAAAATTGTTAATGATTACCAATACCTTGGTTACATTACAAAAACAAGTTGTTGAAGGTTTTGGTAAATTTAACCCAAATGACAGTAATTTAATAGACCTAAGTATAAAGTATCCAAACGACAAAGATTGGTTTATTTCTTGGGATGGTTCTGTACATAAAAAAACGGCTTTCTTTAGAGGTGATTGGAGTTTTGGTAAACTGCCTTTAAAAATAGTTTTAACACAAACCGAAGATGGTTTATGGAACAGTAGACTTATAGGGCCTGAATGGTTAGTGGTAGATGATATGAAAATTGATGCATTAGACCCTAAAGAAATGCCACCGAGTCCTTATATACCACAACCAAGAAATTACGGTTTTATTTTAGGTGGTGGATATATTAGAAGTTTTCCAAACACAACAAATAACGCTTTATCTGTAGGTGTAGGATTTTATTTGAAAAATCATTCTTTGATTATCAATGGAGCAAGTAACAATACAGTAGGCTTTAATTATTATTATAAGTTTATTAGTTTTAAAAAAAGTAATTAAAGATGGATAAGGAAAATATTAAAAAATTATTAAAAGAGATTAGTGACAATAATCACAAAGAAGTTGTAGTTTACGCTCTTGAGGGTTGTCCAGCATGTGAAGAATTAAAAAAGAAATTTGATAATATTGGACTGACTTATGAAAATGTTACTATGAACGGTAATGAAAATATGTGGAAAGAACTTGAAGATATGGGTGGTAGTGATTTCGCTCCACAAGTTAAGGTTGAGGGGTATCTAATAAAAGAAGATGAGTATGATACTGTAAACGAGTTAATAAGTCAAACTTTAACAAATTTACTAGGAAGAAAAATAATCGTAAGTTAAAATTAACCACCCAATGGGTGGTTTTTTTTATTTGTGGGTGATATTTATTAAAAAATAATAATCGATTATTAAAAACTCACAAAATGGCAAAAGTATTAAGATACACTGAAGAAGAATTTGTAACTCTATTAGAAAACATCGTAAAAAGAGTTAAAAAAGAAGAAATGTTAGAGGAAGCTAGAAAAAATAGAAGAGCTAATCTATCAGAAAGATTCGAAAGAGAAAGAAGAAATAACCGTAGATCTTAATTCAACCAATGAAAAATCTTATTAAGCAGGTCCTCAAGGAAGAGTTAACTCGTGCAGATAAGGCTGAGATTAAAAAATTAGCTAGAACTGAATTTGAGGACATGCTTAAAAGTACTGGAATTAAATCCAAAATAGAGGATTTGGTAAAGAAACAACTTAGAAATGATAAAGCAACACAAAAAGAAGTTGCTGAAATCACTCAAAAAGTTTTGGTACAATTCTATAAAACCCTTTGGAATAGAAGGTCTTTTTGGGTTAATAAATTAGATAATATCTAAATAAGGTTATGTTTAATCAAATAACTGATAGTTACGGAAACACTTTAACACTTTACGATGGTTTAAGAGTTAGATTGGAAGAAATGGCACCAGACCCAGACCCTATCCCTGATGGTACTGAAGGTACTATTACATGTGACCAAAGAGGTAGATGTACTGATGATATTGGAAAAATTTTTGTTAAATGGGATAACGGTAGAAACCTACATTTAATACCAGGTGAGGATAAATTTATTTTTTTACCTAACCCAACTGATCAAATAGACCTTATATCACATTTAGGTGAAGCTAGTGGTCCTCTTACAACAAAATATACTAGAGAAGTTAAACAAGCTTTTAACAACACAAAACCAAGGGTAAAAATAAAAACTGAGGTAAAAAAGGTTAAAAAATCTAAAAAGGAAGAAGATTTAGAGGAAACCATGACAGCTGGTGGTACTGGTGGAGCAATAAATTATTCTTATACACCTAAATTAGAAAATAAAATTATTAAAGGAAGTACGTTTTTAAATGAAATGACCAATACTGGAGCAATATCATCTACAGTAGATTTTTTAATAACTAATTTAATAGGTTGGGGTACACTTGAAGACATAAGTCCACCTTGGCCTTCATTATCAAAAAAGTCTGATAATGGTCAAAAAGAAAACTGGTGGTGGCAAAAAATACCTACTTATAATGGAGGTGTTATTACTGATTTAACAGCACAAACAGATGAGACTTGGGATGATGATAAATTAACAGTAGATACTGTTAACGATTTAAGTGTGTTTAAAAAAGAAATTGATAAAGACCCCAAGAAATATAAACAATCTGTTATAACAATAGGTAAAGGTTTTGATTTAAATATTGACCCTTATAACGAGGATTGGAGAAGTTCTTTACAAAAAGGTATAGAATTAAAGGTGGGTGAGGTAGATAAACCGATACAAGCTTTTAATGTGATGAATCTTAAAAAAGAAGATATAATAAGATTAACTGATGAAATATTATCTGAGGGTAAGAAAAAAGAAAAGGTACACACAAAAAAATGGGATCGTTGTGTCGAAAAGGTAGAGAAAAAAAATAAAGAAAATAATACTGATTATAACCCTTATGCTGTCTGTCAAAAATCAATAGGATATGAGGGTTCAATTAAAAAATCACATAGAAGAGAAGAAGAATTAGATGAAACAACAACATTTGGTTCTGTATTTGGTTCAGGATTTCCTGTAACCCCCACATTCGCGGCTAAGGGTGGTAAACACATACCTTCAAAAAAACCTATATGGAAAGGTGGACAAATAATTCAAAAAATAGAAAATGATGGTGTTTTAAACGAATCTAAGACTGATTTATTTACTGAAGTTAACAAAGTTAAATTTGTTCCAACAGGAGGCAAATACGTAAAAATTAAAGATAGATGTGCCAAATACAACAATCAACCATGGTGTAGTCAAGGAGCTATAGATAAACCTTTAGAACTAAGTGATAATACTTTTGAGAACATTAAAAACATTTCAGAAAAAACAGGTTTATCTGAAGAATACATTATAAATAAGATAATGAGCAAATTAAACGAAAAATAAAGATATTTATTATAAAAAACATAAAAGATGTCAAATTATATTAATAAAATAGTTAAAAATAAAATAAAAACTTTATTGGAGACTAAAGGATTTGAGGATATGGAAGTGACTTTTGGTCTTAAATACAAAAGTGATAATCTTTCTGATGCAGAAAAAGCACAATTTGGTACACTAGAAACCATTCAAGATAAAGAAACGGGGTTAGTTAATTTAGGTAGTGCTAAAGTACAACCAGCTTTGGATAAGGTACATAAAACTGATGTACAAGATGCTGAAGAGTATTACAAAATGGTTTTAGATAGAATGAAAAACTTCCAAGAAACTTCTGAATCTGAACCATCACAAATTGGTGAAGCTTTTGAACCTAAAAAAGTTAACAGAGAAGATTCCCAAACTGAACCTGAAGAAGTTTATAGTACAGAAGCTTTGGGACCTGGCATGTTGGCTTTAAGATATGATGATGAGGGAACGTCAAAACATGATCTATTAATGAAAAGAATGGATGACATGAACGGTAATGACTCAACTTATAAAAAGTTAAGAGGATATTCAGAGAAGTACTTAAAACATAAATATGGTACTCCTGATGAATACCATTATACACCAAAAGTTAGAACTACAGATAAACCTATTGCTGAATCAAAGTATTCTGATGTAATTGAGGAAAATATCTTTAAAACAAAAGGTGAAATTAAATCAAAAGAACAAGTTATTAGATTAACTGAAAAATTACCTTCTAGAGTTAAGATTGATGAGACTGTATTTGCTATCACCGATGGTAACAACTATTACAGATTAATATGGGAAGGTGAAGAAGATGGTGAAGCGGTAATTACTCATGAGAAAAATACTAAAGTGGTTAACGAATCTATAGATAAAATGAAACATTTGTGGAATTTTAATTCATCAAAAACAATATCAACAAAAGGGATTGTTAGTGAGAATGAAAACAACCAATTTAAAAAGATGTTCAGAAATTTAAAAAACAAATAAAATGAAACAAAAAATTAAATGGTTTATTAAAGAAATAATGAATATGTATTCTACTACAGATTCTTATTTTTCTAAAAAAAGAATTGAGTCTGGTGTAGCTTTTGTTATCGCTCAATGGGGTATGATTTTTTTCTTGTTAGAAAAACATAAAACTTTAAGTATGGGGGAATTCCTATTATGGGCATCAGCCGAATTTGCTGTAGCTGGTTGGATGATAAGTAAAATTCAAAAAGAAAAGACAGAAAATAAATAATATTAAACCCTCTTTAAGAGGGTTTTTTTATTAGATATAATATTTATAAATAAAAAAAAAAGTTATGAGTTTAAAAAAGTTACAAGAAAAGATAGGTGCAACTCCTGATGGTTCATTCGGACCTAATACCTTAAAGAAAGCTATGGAGTATTATAAAATGACTCCTGAAAGAGCGGCACATTTTTTCGCTCAAACAGCCCACGAAACAGGTGAATTTAAATTATTTAGTGAGAACCTGAACTATTCAGCTAAAGGTTTACAAAATATATTTGGTAAATACTTTCCTGGAAATTTGGAAGAATCTTATGCTAGACAACCAGAAAAAATAGCTAATAGAGTTTATGCTGATAGAATGGGTAATGGTAATGAGTCTTCTGGTGAGGGTTGGAAATATCGTGGCAGAGGAGCTTTACAATTAACCGGTAAATCAAACTATAAAGCTTTTTCTGATTATTTAAAAAATCCTGAAATCATGGATAACCCTGATTTGGTGGCTAATGATTTAGCTTTTGAATCCGCCATGTTTTTCTTTGATAAAAATAAGTTATGGTCAATATGTGACAGTGGTGTCAATGACGCTTCAATATTATCGTTAACAAAAAGAATTAATGGAGGTACAAATGGTTTGGAACATAGGTCAGAATTGACTAAAAAATATTATGGTTGGTTAAAAAAATAAATTATGAGTTATACAAGAGAACAAATTGAAATGGCTGTTAAAGCAAAAGGTTATAAATGGTTTGACGATGAATCAAATAAAAGTTATGATGTTAATATTGTTGGTGTAAGAAATACTTCACCTGCAGTGTATAAAAAAGTTACAAATGTTTTTGATGACCATTTAACTATATCATTCAAAGATGAAACAGGTAATTGGCAATTCTACTGTTGGATGGGTACTTGTGACCCAGGTAAAAAGGGGGTTCAAGAATTCCATAATAGAAATGGTGTTGCAAGACTTGTACCGGGTCAGTATAGAGGTGTATGGAAAATTGACAAACACCAAGGAAAATATGACGCCCTTTGTCAAAGAAATGGTAATGTTACTGTATGGAGAGACGCTAACAGAGATTTAGTATTTGAGGAAACTACGACTGACACTGGTATGTTTGGTATCAATATACATAAAGCAGGTCAAGATTCAACTTGGGTTGAAAATTGGAGTGAGGGATGCCAGGTATTTAAAAGGGTAAAAGACTTTGATGTGTTTATGTCTATATGTAAAAAGGCGTCTAAAATACATGGAAACAAATTTTCTTATACCTTGTTAGAGTCTACAGACATAAATTAATAGGGTTTACAATAGAAATCTATTATTTATTAATTAATTTATATGAACAGAATTAATAAAATATTAAATACATTAGATTTCATAGAGTACATATCCAAACCTATGGATAAAAAAGATATTTCTTTAATTTATAAAGTTAACAGAGTTTATCCAGAAAGAGCTGAACTTATGTTAGACTTTATTCAGTCACTTTATAACAAAGTTATAGATACTTACATGGGGGATAGTTTAATGTCTGAAGATAATCAATTAGAACATTTTAAATGGTGTTGGGAAACAACTATAAAAGATTTTAAAAAAGAATTTATATTTTTTGAGAATAAGGGTTTACTACATGATTATTTTTCAGTATTTGTTTTAGAAACTTTCTATAAAGAAATAGATAAAAGTGAAAAATTTGTTGAAAACACTTTATATTTTATATATAATAGTTTTAATTATAAAAAAATAAGAACAAAATCTGAATTAGATAATTTTTTAGATTTGTACAAAATTTTTAATAAAAGTTTTAATGTAGGTATTTAATGGATACACAAAAAAAGTTAGAAATTATTACAAACCACTTACTTTTAGAAAAGAAAAAAGCTGAATTGGAACTAGAGAGATTCATTAATAGTGATGCGTCAGTTGATGATATCTGTAAAAACATTGATGATAAATTAAATAATTACAGAAATACAATAGCTAATGTTTCGTTATGGTTGGAATTTTTAGAACCTTCAAATAAACCCGAAGAGGGAAATAAATAATAATAAAAAAAATGTCAAACAGAGTTACAGAATTTGAAACACTTCTAGAGTCTTTTAAAGATGATTACCTTAAATTTGTTGAAAAAGGTAATAATACTGCAGGAACTAGAGCTAGAAAATCTTTACAAGATATGCGTAATCTTGCTAAAGAAGTTAGAGATGAAATCAGTAGTACAAAGAAACAGAAAACTACAGCTTAATGGATGTTTCATCTAAAATAATGTTTTTTATCTTCATTATGTCTTGTTTAAACATATTAAGACATGGGTGGAGAATTGTAATAGAATTAAGAAAAGAGGAACCCCAAAAAATACAATACACAAAAACTGAGATTGTACTTTTGGGTTGTTCCCTTTCTTTTATTCTAACTGTATTATTTACAGGTTTTAATTAAAAGTTATATCATGATACAAAATAAATTAGATAGTTTAAGCCCTTATTTTAAAGGTATAAAGGTTGCTGAAAATTATAGGGTAGTTGAATTTATCTTAAAGAAATCTTGGTCCTTAGAGGAAAACGAAGAGATACAGGTAAGTCAAAAAGAAACTAAAGAAAGTAGTGGTGTGTTGTTTACAATGTTTTATTCAGACACTAAAACATTTGATGAGATAATAGATTTTGTTGAGGATAAGATAATTAATTACAATCTAGAAGTAGAGGAAAAAGAAAGACTTTTAAAAGCTAAAGTTGAAGAACTCAAAAGAGTTTTTGAAATGAAGAGTTTGGATGAATTAAATCATCTTAAATTTACCACTGAAGAAGATTCCCTAAAATTAAATTCAAAATCACCAAACCCATCAAATGGAGTTGGCAGTAATGTGAGTACAGCCTCTGTTACAGAATCTAAAGTAGAAAAAGTTTCATAATTATGGGAGTCCCTAAAAATTTTCATCAAATGAACAACATACCTAAAATTGTTGAAGCTTTAAACGATTTAACTTTCTATGATTTTGAATATAAAATTGTTTTAACGGAAGAATATAATAAAAAATTACGTGAAGCAGAGATATTAGGTCATTTTATTGATAATGATTTAAATGTTGTACAAAGAATTAGTGATTTGGAGTTATTATGTACTAAAAGTTTTAGTGCCACTGATGATGAAACAGCTATCAGAAAATTGAATGAGTGGTTATTAGGTAAAAAAGAAAATAATCAAATATCTAGTTTTGAAATTATTACCTTTGTAACGAATTCATTTAAAGAAAAATTAGAAGAAAAAGGATTAGATAAAATTTTATCATTATAAAAAAAAGGGACTTAAGTCCCTTTTTTAATTTTGGAAAGCTCTTTCCATCATTTCTTGTAGAGTATGTATTAACCATACAGCTCCACCCGATAATAAACCATTTAAGAAGACTGATAATAATACATCATTCATCCCCAAAGAACCCATCGGGGTTAAATGTGAAAACCCAGAAGAACACATGATTAAAGATAAAGCAAAACCCATCCAAGTACCCAAACACATAAAACAGGTAAATAATTTGTGTAAACTGTAACCCCCTTCACCAAACTTCTTTAGGTAATTTCTCCAACCCTCAAATATGGAACCGTATATCATATTATTACAAGCCCCATATGAAATTAAAATAAATGTTAATAAAACCATATACTATTTTTGTTTAATAATAATGGTAATTTATCTTAATGAAAATAGTTAGAGATATTTATATAGGCAAACCTTTTCAAATTTAAAGAAAATGGTTATTTTTAATTATGGTGAGAAAAACTATTATAATGATTTTGTTTATTATATTAAGTAATAATTTGAAATCACAAAAAGCTTATATAGAAAAATACCAATTAATTGCTGATAGTTTGGAATGTGTTTACGAGATACCTAGTTCAGTGATGTTAGCTATTGGTTTTTATGAATCCGCTGGTGGTAAAAGTAAGGTGGCTTTATTACTGAATAATCATTTTGGTATTGTGGGTCCTAATAACCTAATGGAGACACATAAAATTTATTCTAGGTACCGTTATTTTAATTCGGTGATAGCATCCTATGAAGGTTTTTGTAAACTTGTTACTGGTAAAAAGTTTTATAGTAAATTAAAAGGTTCTGATAATAGTAGTGATTGGGTTTATGCTTTACACTCTGTTGGTTATGCTTCTTCTGGTCAATGGTCTGTTAAAATAAATAAACTAATAAAAAATTATAATATCGATTAACATGGAAAGGGAAGATTGGGAGATTGAACTTGAAAAACGTAAAATGTTACAAGATAGTTTTGTTACTGAAATGAAAAAAAATAAATTTATTGAGGAAATTAAAGGTGGTTTGGGTGAAGATATTGTGAAAAATCCTAATACCGTACATAAGAAACCTAGTTTTTTTAATAAACTAAAAAAATTTTTAATTAATGACTAATTTAAAAGAATATATTGATTTTGCTGTTACTTTGACTGAGATGGAAGAAGTAAAAAATAATAAATTTCCGTTACCATCAGAGATAAGTTTTAAATTAAATCATTTTGAACATTCTGCTTTACAAGTACAAGTTCATGATGCTAAGGGGTTGGATAGGGAATCACTTGAACATAAAAAAGAATTTACCATAGAAATATTTGGTATTGATTTTAAATTTATAGAAAAATAATGGCACTTAAATCATATTTAAACGAAAACTTAATAGAAGCCGGAATTGATGAAGCTGGTAGAGGTTCCCTTGCTGGACCTGTTTTTGCATCCGCTGTAATATTACCTAAAGATTTTACTTCAGAACTTATAAAAGATTCTAAAAAACTGAGTAAAAAAAATAGGTATAAAGCTTTTGAAATAATAAAAGAAAATGCTATCTCATGGTCTGTTTCGTTTGTTGATGCTGAAGACATTGATAAATATAATATTTTAAGAGCGACTTTTGGTGCTATGAATAATGCTATAAGTAAATTAAATATCGAACCTGAACATATTTTAGTTGACGGTAATATTTTTGATTCTTTTTCTGATATACCTTATACATGTGTTGTTAAAGGTGATAATGAGTACCTATCTATAGCTGCAGCATCAATTATAGCTAAAATACATAGAGATGAATATATGGAAAATATTCATGAAAAATTTCCTTTATATAATTGGAAGAAAAATAAAGGTTATGGTAGTAAAGAACATATTAATATCATAAAGGAGGATGGTATAACTTATTATCACAGAAAAACCTTTTTAAATAAAATTCTTGTAAGTGCTTAACGATATAAAAAAATATATAAAAGTTATAAAAAAAAGAATAGAGGGTATTGTTCCTGAAGAGGAAATAACTTCTATAATGTCTGAAATAAATGATATAGTTTTAAAAAATTGGGTGAACGAAAAAGACTATAGATTAACCAAACAACAAGTACTAGGTTTAGTTAGAAAACATATCGCTAAAAAATATAGTAATAATTAACGACTAGAATCTCTATATAAACGGTTATAAGATATACCAGTTATAACGTGAATCTTTTTATACCAAACCTTCCTATCAACTTTCTGAATAGATCCAAAAAATAATACGTCTTTTATTTTTGAATCAAAACAATACTTTCTTATTTTATTATAAAGTCTAATACATTCATCTAGATTTTTACAAGTAACCATATGTAAGTAATCACCTTCTATCACTATTTTATTATTTAACATAAAAACTTGTTTGGTGTTTTTGGTGGAAAGTTTAGGTAACAATACATGATTTAATATTTCAGAGGCATTTAATTTCCTATTAGCACCCGTAACATTAAATTGTTCTTCTATTTGATAGTTGGCCTCATCTATAACAACCCACTCATCAGATTCTAAAGACTCAGTAATAATCTTACCAAAACTGTCTCTAATCAGAATACTTTTATCACCCTCTTCTTTCTTTTTAAATAAAAAAACTTTATAATTAACTTCAGTTAACTTTTTATCTCTATAAATAAATTTTTTTGGTAAAAATGTTTCTTTATTATTTAAAATTTTTAAACGATTATTAGCATCATACAATCTTGAATATGTATGTAAAACTTTAATTTTTTTGTAATTTTCGTATAAAACAATTTGAAACATGTAATTATAAATATAAGAAATGGATAAATATTATAAAGTTTTAGGTTTAAATTCTGACGCTTCTGAGGAAGATATAAAAAAATCTTACCGTAAACTCAGTAAAAAATATCACCCTGACTTAAATCCTGATAACCCTGAGTCTGAAGAAAAGTTTAAGGAAGTTGTTGAAGCTTATGAAATTTTAACAGGAAAACAAAAGCCTAAAGAACAACAAGGTGGTAACCAAGGTTTTAATCCTTTTGACATATTCAGTCAGTTTGGTGGTAACCCTTTTGGGGGTGGTATTAATAAAGGTAAAACCATTTTATATAATTTAGAACTAGAATTAGAAGAAGTCTTCAATGGAGTAACAAAAGGACTTGTAATACCAAAAAGAGTTATATGTCAACCATGTCAAGGACATGGAGGGTTAAACCCACAAAAATGTAACCAATGTAATGGCCAAGGAGCTGTTAGACAAGGTAATTTTATGTTTATGTGTAATAATTGTGGTGGAAAAGGGGTGTTATATTCAACAAGGTGTGGTACATGTAATGGTTTAGGTACCAATATCGAAAACAGGGAATTCAATATAACCCTACCAAAAGGTATAAATAATGGCACTCAAATATTGAAACAAGGTTTTGGTAATGAAGTTAGAGATGGTATAAATGGGGATATTTTAATAAATATTATTATTAAAAAACACCCTGTTTTTGAGTTAGATGGTATTAATCTTAAATCTTTAATAGAAGTCCCTATCTTAGATATATTTTTAGGAACTGAGATTAATTTTACAACATTAGACGGTGATGTCAAAGTTAAAATACCTAGATTATCAGACCCAACAAAACCATTTAGGTTAAAAAATAAAGGTATGTATAATAGAGATGAGACTAGAGGTGATTTGTATATAGACATAAAACCTAAATTCCCAATAGAATTAACAACACAAGAAGAAGCTTTATTAAACGCTTTAAAAAATTCACCGAGTTTTTGTAATTAAAAGATATTTATAAGATATGAAAAAATATCTTTTAAAAGAAATAATGGGTGTCCCCAAAGAAATTGATCCTTGGGTTAAAGCTCTAAAAAGTTTGATCGTACAAGTAATAAAGGACGAAGAGAGACATGGTTGGGAACATTCTGGTGAAATAAGTTATCAAGATCCTGAAACTGGTGAAGAAATTACAGAAGATATTTATAAAAGTGAAAACATATTTTTTAAAGGTGATGAGGTGATGAATATGTTAATGAATGAGATGGGATTTTCAGACATGAAAGATTTCATAAATTCTAAAGAGTTTCAAGAATTACCAATATGGAGACCCACACTCACAATTAATATTATAGCATTACCACAAAAACTATTAAGTCAACATGATGATACGGTAAGTGCGTCAGTTGGTTTAATGCCTGACCAAAAGTTTAGTAACATAGGTAAAGTAAAAGTTTTACCTAACATGGATTTAGAATTTACTGTTACAGTAGAAAAAGAAGGTATCTCTAACAAAGACATTAATGAATTAGAAGAAACAATATCACATGAATTATTACACGCATACCAAAAAATTAATCAATTAAAAGGTGGTGGTGAAAGTCATTTTGGACCTGAGACTGCTTTAAATGCTTTAGCTAATAACCAATTTTTTAATCAAGTGAATATAGAATGGTGGAGTAAATTTTTACGTTTAATTTATTTACACCTTTCATTTGAAATCAATGCTAGGGTAACACAATTATATTATCGTTTAAAAAATAAAGATATAAAAACAAGTGAAGATTTTATTCGTGAATTAGAAAAAACTGGTGTTTGGAAACAAATGAAAATGTTAGAAACTTTTAATGCGGAGGAATATATAAATGGGTTTGAATTACCTTCTGATGAACCAGATTTATCAAATCCATTAGCTTTTTTACATAATTTATTTAAAGATTCTCATTATAAAAGTATGGGTGTTGATGTGGGTTCCGATGAAAAAGCTATTAAATCCTTAATAAATTTATGGGATGAGGTTTTATCTAAAGGTGTAGAGGCAATGAATAAAATGGGTGTTAATCTTACGATGGAAAAGGTTCCAAAGAAAGCAAAAGAAGATCCATATGTGTTTTTTAAGTTCTTTGAAGATAGGTTCCATAAAAAGGCTGAGACGTGGAAAAGAAAGATGTATAAAGTTGGTTCATTAATTTTACAAGAAAAAGATGATACCTCTTTACAAACTGAAAAATAATAATTAGAGTTATAATATAATAAGACAAAAAAAAGAGTAAAATGATTAAAGAAGGTAGTAAAGTAAAATTACACTATACTGGTAAGTTCGAAGACCAAAATGTTTTTGATTCTTCAGTAGGTAGAGAACCATTAGAGTTTACAGTAGGTGAAGGAATGTTGATTCCAGGTTTTGAACGTGGAGTTATTGGTATGGAGCCAGGAAATACTAAAACAATTGAAATTGAACCTGAACAAGGATATGGTGAACTTAGAGAAGATCTTCTACAAGAAGTAAACGTTTCACAATTACCACAAGGTGTTAAGGTTGGTGATGTGCTTTCAGCTGATACCCCAGCAGGTCCTATCAATGTTGTTGTTAGAGAAATCAACGGCGATAACGCAACAGTTGATGCTAACCACCCACTAGCTGGTAAAAAATTGATTTTTGAATTGGAGATTGTTGAGGTAGCTTAATTTTAAAAATTCATAAAAAAAAAATAATCCCATATGTTATCATGTGGGATTTTTTTTATATATTTGTGATATGAAAAAACCTTGTAAGGAATGTCCACATCTTATTCGTAATCGTCATAATGATATGATTGTGGAGTTCGGTAAAAGAACCGGAAAGAAACACAACTGTCATATGACGGAAGGAAAAAAAGATTTGTGGAATGTAACGGATAATAAACTTGAATGTTATGGAAGTAAAAATGATTAAAGAAATTAAAAAATGGGTATTGTTTAATATCTTGAAAGGTAAATTACATCTTTTAAGGTTAAAACATTTTTTAAGAACAGGAAGAGATATTGAAATGTTACCACCACCGCAAAAAGATTATGTTAGAGTTTATTTTTTTGAAATAGAACACGGAGATTATTTTTTGAAACATCACGAAATCCCATCATATTTAGGGGAAAAGTTTTGTGAAGATTTCAATAATAAAAATGGTAAGTTAATGGGTTTAACAAGGGAAGAAGTGGTTAGATGGGTTATTGAAAATAAAAACTAATTTTTATCTTTGTAAAATGAAAGTAGAATCAAAATTTGGAATATATACAATGGAAACAAAAAGTAATACACAAATAAGTACAGATAAACTAGGTGTTTTTATTGAAAGGCTTAAAAAAATAGGAATAGATGTAAAACTATCGGGAAACTTTCCTTGGGTTTATATTGATGAAATCTGTGGAAAAAGAGTGACTGAAACGTTTCAAGCAAATCATGGGTTTACTGTAATGTTTTTACCGGGAAGAAATGACTCACCGGTTTCAGACTTTACAGATATTAAAGAAATATTTAATTTAATTAGAAAATACGTCAAAAAATAAAGGATTTTTTAGGTCAGTGTATTGACAAATAAGAAAATAGGTAGTAATATTGAGGACTGTTTTAAAAGAAAGAAATAAAATTAACGATTATGTCACGATTAACTGAAGCTTTACAAACTGAGAATGTAACCACTAAAAATGGTATGACTACAAATTCATCATCATTGAATGAGTGTGTTAATCTCTTTTTCTCTATCGGAGCGATGAGAGGTAAAGGTAAAGATAGAGTTGTGTCCTTATTTTCAAAGGCCTTCAATGAAGACCCTAGAACTGCGATGAGAATTCTTTTTTGGTCTAGGGATATTAGAGAGGGTGCTGGTGAAAGACAAATCTTTAGAGATGTTATGTCTTATTTGGCACAAAACTATCCACAAACAGTTAAGACTAATCTTGACTTAATCCCTGAGTACGGAAGATGGGATGACGTTCATGTTCTATTCGGGACTGAATTGGAAAACGATGTCGTCACACTTCTTGTACATGGGTTAAGAAACCCTGAAACAGCCTCTTTGGTTTCAAAGTGGATGCCAAGAAAGGGTTTGGTATTTAACAAAGTACGTAAAGCCCTAAAGGTTACACCTAAAGAGTTAAGAAAGATGGTTGTTTCTCTATCTAAAACTGTTGAACAAAAAATGTGTTCAAAAAGATGGGAAGAGATTGAGTACCCAAAGACACCTTCTTTGGCTATGTCAAGATACACCAAAGCTTTTGGTCGTAATGATAGTGAAAGATTTAAATCATTCATTGAATCTTTGAAAAAAGGTGAAGTGAAGATTAACGCCGGAGCCCTCTATCCTTACGATATTACTAAAAACCTTAGATTTGGTAGTAATAAAGATTTGGCTAACGAACAATGGAAAGCTCTTCCTAATTGGATGGAAGGTTCTAACGAACTAATCCTTCCGATGGTTGACGTTTCAGGTTCAATGGCATGTACTGTTGGAGGTAACCCTAACCTTACATGTATGGAGGTGGCTATTTCTTTGGGTATGTATATCTCAGAAAGAAATGAGGGTTCATTTAAGGATATGTTTATGACATTTTCTTCTACCCCTCAAATCCAAAAGTTATTGGGACCTTTGAGTGATAGATATAACCAATTAGCTAGAGCTGATTGGGGTATGTCAACAAATTTATACTCAGCATTCAAAACTATTTTGAATCAGGCAGTTAAATTTAACATCCCACAAGAGGAGATGCCAAGTAAGATTCTTATCTTGTCTGACATGGAATTTGATGTCGCGACAGGAAGAAGAGAACATTCAGCCTTGTCAATGATTGATGAGATGTACGCTGAAGCTGGTTATGTAAAACCTGGAATTATTTTCTGGAATTTACACGCCAATGGGGGTAACTTCCCAGCAAGATTTGATGATGAAGGAACAGCTTTAATTAGTGGTTTCTCACCATCAATCCTGAAATCAGTCTTGTCTAACCCTGATAGCTTAACACCTATCAACATTATGAACGAGACTGTTAATTCAGAACGTTACGAACCTGTTACAGTTTAGAACCTATAGGTGATGAAAGATACTCGGTATCTAAACTGTTAAAGTTCTTTGAAATATTGTGGTATTAAGGAATAATTGCAGCAAATTTAAAAAAACAAGCTATAATTTCGAGAAAGAAGGGAGTGATAAACCCCCTAACTACAAGGGTGTAAAGGTGAAGGCCGAGGACCACTCACGGTTAGGTAAATATATCAAAACGATTCCGTTACCACACAAAATTAAAGGTGTACTGGATTGGGGGTGAACGAACTCTCTTTAAGTCCGACAGAAGAATGGTTTCTGCAAATTTTTCTAAAAAACTTGTAAGAACGATCAGAGGTTTTACCAATTTACCTCAAAATAAATTATAAATTGGCAACCATAGGAGAGTTTAAACGTGGGAAAATCCCACACTTAAGGTTGTAAAACATACCTCTTGATTATCACAAGTGAAAATGATAATTGGATTTGTCTCAATTAAATAAAAGACACCCGAACTTGAATGGGCTAATAATAACAGGGTGGGTTAGTACCCCACTGAAAATAATAGTAAGATCACCATTCTGACACCTAAATTTTTAAAGGGAGAGAAATCTCCCTTTTTTTATGTAATTAATTGATATTTATTTGTAGTTAAATTATTATTAAAATGTCTAGAATTGAAGAAATTGTTTTTAAATCCATTGAATTGGGTATTCAAGAAAGATTGTATACTAGAGTTAATAAAATGATTGGGAACTCAGAATATAAACACTTTGAGTTACATAGATTATATGAAATAGCTTTAGAAAAAGAAAAGGAAGTTTTACACAATAATAATTTATATAAACCACCCATTGGCTAAAGACCAATGGGTTTTGTAGGATTAACCCTAACTGGGTGGTTTATAACACCGCTTACATCCGTAAGAGATAAATCTCCATCAGATTTACTTTTATATTTTCTTAATATATTACAAGCACCATTCACATCAGCATTAATTAATTTACCTTCTTTTGTTTTAAATAAACCTCGTTTAATTCGTCTACCTAAATAATTATCTTTTTTACTTATAGGTTCTAAATCTAATGAGGAGCATTTGCTTGTGTAACTTTCCTCTTGTAAAACATAATTAATTCCGTAATATTCACATTTTGTTTCTAATTTTCTTTTTAAAATACCGAATGGTACCGAAACAAAGTTCTGATTATTTACTTTACCCATATTAATTTCATTCTTTATACTTTTAAAATCACCTATAACTATTGTACCAATATCATTATTAATACAATATTTAACTATTTTATTCACACTCTGATTAAAGTAGTTATTTATATAATTTTTTCTATATTCACTTAATTTAATAAATTTTTTTGTGTTTTTATCTTTGATTTTATTTTTTTCATATTCATTTTGTAATCTGGCTTTTTGTTTATTATAATAATGGTTTACTGATTTAAGTGGTTTACCATCTATAATAAATGATGTTTTATTTTTAGTATTATAAGATGTTAAAAGATTATCTAAACCACAATCAATACTTAAAATATTATTATGATTTATTTTTTTTATATTATTTTTACCAACATAAGTAATAATTAATTCATATTCTTTACCACCATAAATTGGTTTAATCTGTAATTGTTGTAATCTATTGGTCTTAATATTTTTCGGTAGGTTAAATACAACATCACGCTTTGATATACCATATTCTTCTCTAAATTGTTTACTAAGACCCATATATATTTTACCATCTTTAACTCTAGAACTTCTACCAGCGACTAATACTGACCATCCCGATTCTTTATCTAAATAAGATGGAATATTAACTGTACTAGAATATTTACCCTTTTGTTTTAATTTAAGTAATGAGAAAAATGATTTAAAATTTCTATCAACCAATCTATGGGTTTGTTGTGAGGAATCAGTTATAAGTAATTTATAATTAATATCATCTTTAATTAAATGATACTGATCAACATAATTTAAATACGAATTATTATCAAAATAATATTGTCTAATATTATAAACACAAGTATTATATAAACGAGCCGAATGGTATGATAATTTATCTATAATAAATCTATCTTCATCATTTAATTTAAGTTTATATTTTTGTGTTAATATCATAATTCCCTATATATAAATATAGGAAAAGTCTAAAAAAACTTGTTTTTAGATAAAATAATTATTATATTTAAATTATTAATTAAAACTTAAAGAAGGAAAAGTAATTCGTTTCCTCCCACAAACTAAAGATTTGTGGGTTTCCACGAATTAAAAATTATGAACACAGAGAAAATACAGAAGTTCATCAACAGAGAACTTAAGGCTAAAGACATTTTCTACTTAAAAGAAGTAACCAAAAAAGAAGCTTACGATTTTGTTAAAACTTACCACTATTTAGGTGAGGCTAAATTTTTTGCTAAATATTCTTATGCTGTAATTAACAAAGAAAATGAAGAGATTGTTGGTGTTGCTACTTTCTCTAATCCACAAGGTAATGTTGCATTAAAAGGTTGGTTCGGTTTATCTAATGATGACCAAACTGTTTTGGAACTTAGTAGACTTTGTGTATTACCTGATTTAAACGGAACTAACGCAACTTCTTATCTTTTGGGTGGTAGTATTAGATTATTAAAGAAAGAAGGTATTAGGGCAGTTATTACGTTAGCTGATGATAGTAGACATAGTGGTAGCATTTACCAAGTTTGTAATTTCACATACTATGGTTTAACAGATAAGAAATCAGATTTCTTTAGATGGGACGGTAAGGTTAACCCTAGGGGTTCAACAAAAGAAGTTCAAGGTGTGTGGATTCCTAGAACAAGAAAACATAGATATGCTTACATTATTGACAACTCACTTAAGTGTTTATATAATCAAGAAATAAGACCACAAAAAGGTGATACTAATGAATACGATTGTTGTGCTGGAACTAAACAAGTTTATGACAACAGATTTAAAAAATGGTATTCTTGCCCTAAGTGTGATGAAATAGGTGAATTAGCTTTTTAAGATGAAATATTTTTTTGAAATAAAGGAGATTGAGAAAAATTTAGCAATAGATTTTGTACAAGAAAGACATTACTCAAAAGTTATGCCCAAATTAACCAAACATTGGTTGGGTTGTTTTTTAAAAGATGAGTTGGTTGGTGTTGTAACTCTAGGTTGGGGAACTCAACCATTACAAACCATTAAAAAGTTATTCCCTAATTTAAAATCTGAAGACTATTACGAAATAGGTAAAATGTGTATGGATGATTCCATGCCTAGAAATTCAGAATCACAGATGTTGGCTCAAGTGGTTAGATGGATGAAAAAGAATTTACCTGAAAAGAAATTCCTTTATACATGGGCAGATGGTATCGTAGGTAAGGTAGGGTATGTTTATCAAGGGTATAATTTTTATTATGGTAACTTTATATGGACTGATATCTATATTTCACCTTTGGGGGAAAAGATACACCCACGAAGTTCAAAAGTTTTATTAAAAGAAAATGCTGAGTTTTTGGGTAAAGAAAAGTTATTTTGGATGACCCCTGATTTCATGAAATTGAAGGGTATCCGTAGAATCAGAGGTAAACAATTTAGATATATATTCCCACTAAATAAAAAATCGAAAGAATTATTAAGAAGAGAATCCACCGTTATTTGGAACAAAATATACCCAAAAGAAATTGACCTACAATGGAAAGAACAAAAAGGTAAGGGTGAATATGTTTTATTAGAGGGTAAACCTGAAATGGATTTAAGTATTGTTGAATATAATCAAAACAATGTTAATGCTCACAAAAAAAGTGTGAATGTTTAAAATTTCTACTATATTTATCATTTGTTATACACAGTATTTTTGTGTGGTGGGTTGACATTAACAAAATAAATTAGTATATTTGTAAAAAAAAAATAAAAATTATGGAATTATTAAAAGCACTTAAAGAAGACAACAAGTTAATCCAAAAATGGGATGATATACAATTTTTGGATAAAGCTAAAAATAAACGAAATTTAGCGTTAGCTTGTGAATTATCCACTTTGTATTTATTAGATAATATTGAAAAATACAATGGAGATATTACCACATTAACACATCCAGTTATTGTTAGAATATTTAGAAAAATCGAAGAAGATTTACCAACTGAATTTATATTTAATAAGGTGATTGAAATAATCACAGAATTAAAAATTAAACTTGATGAATTTCAAAAAAGTGATGAATTTGTTAATAGAGGAAGTGTAAGTGAAAAAGGTGTTGTAGATGTTGAAGCTGAATTTGTTGCTAATTTTTCGGATAATTTTCCGTTTGAGTTTGGTTCAGTGCGTGGCTAAAAAAATATTGTGTATAACGGATACAGATATACCCAGTTTGGGATTAAATAGTAGAAACTTTAAAATTAAGATAAAATGAATAAAGAAAAACAAGAGTGGGATAAACATCTAACACCCAAATTGGGTATATCTGAT
>Ga0172364_10000148_pt1 | contig 42093 bp, 38 predicted proteins | sample LakKivSesite10cm_FD_114545 | JGI IMG/M metagenome (GOLD analysis project Ga0172364, IMG submission 114545) | Sediment microbial communities from Lake Kivu, Rwanda - Sediment site 10cm | ecosystem: Environmental > Aquatic > Freshwater > Lake > Sediment | place: Rwanda: Western Province, Lake...
CCTGAGCGCCGTAGCCTACAGGGATGAAGGCGGCTTCAGGGTCTTCAAGGGCGCAGTCGAGGGGAGGATAGCCGAGTCCATAAGGGGAAGCCACGGCTTCGGCTACGACCCCATCTTCATCCCAGCCGAGGGGGATGGACACACCTTCGGCGAGATGAGCGACGAGGAGAAGAACAAAATCAGCCACAGGGCGCGCGCCTTCCGCGCATTGGGCAGGTGGCTCGCCGAGGATTAGATAACCTTTTTAAACCTTAAAGAGTCTTAACGTAGCGCGATCCGGGGAAAAGGCGGAGCCATAATGGTCGGAAAACTCTCTACGATGCGAGGGCACGGCTACTCGGTCAGGCCCGTCTCCAAGAGGCCGCCGAACTGGGTGGTCTACCAGCCCGACGAGGTGAAGGCACTCGTCATCAACCTGGCCAGGGAGGGCAAGAGGCAGAGCGAGATAGGCAACATCCTGAGGGACGAGCACGGGGTCCCGCTCGTGAAGCCGATAGTGGGCTACGGCGTCAGGAAGGTCCTGGAGGAGGCTGGGCTGGCACCGAACATCCCGGAGGACCTGTACAACCTCATGGTCAGGGCGACGCGCATCAGGCGCCACCTCGAGAGGAACCCGAGGGACTACGGGAACAAGCGCGGGCTGCAGCTGACCGAGTCCATGATCTACAGGGTGACGAAATACTACAAGAGGGCCGGAAAGCTCCCCAGGGACTGGAACTACAGGGACGAGATCGTCACCATATAGCCTGACCCAGCATGGATCAAGCCGACCAGTTCTCAGCGTCCCTTGAGCCGGCTGTGTCCCTTATCAGACAACATGTCGGCGAAGGCCATACTCTGCGCTTCGTGAGCCACAACGACGCGGACGGCGTAGCATCAGGCGGCGTGCTGAGCAGGATGGCTCTGCGGATGGGTGCCCACTTCAGGACCACATGCGAGAAGCGCCTCGACGAGGCGACCGTCAGGGCCATAGCCGAGGAGAAGCCACGCCTCGTCATCTTCTCAGACTTCGGCAGCGGATACCTCGACCTGATAGGCGGCCACCTCGGAGGCGTCGACGTGATAGTGCTCGACCACCACCTCCCAGTCGGCACGGCGCCCGAGGGGCTGGTTCATGTCAATCCCATTCTCCAAGGCATCGACGGCGCCAGAGACATAGCGGCGTCGGGCATAAGCTATGACCTGGCCAAGAGGATCGATGGATCGAACGGCGACCTCAGCACCCTGGGCATCGTCGGCGCCCTGGGAGACCAGCAGGATAAGGGGCCGAAGAAGACTTTGACCGGGCTGAACACACTAATCGTGAAGGAGGCTGAGGAGGCGGGGCTTCTGCAGCGGAGGGTCGACCTCATCTTCTACGGCTACGAGACTAGGCCCGTGGCTAAGGCACTGGCCTACACGATGTCTCCCTTCATCCCTGGGCTCAGCGGGGCGGAGGACAGATGCGTCGCCTTCCTAAGCTCCGTCGGTGTTGAGCTGAAGGCCGGCGACAGGTTCAAGGCGCTACGCGACCTGAGCGAGGAGGAGAAGAGGACGATATTCAGCTCCCTGGGCAGCCACATGGTCTCCCAGGGCTGCGACTCCAAGACTGTGCACGACCTCATAGGCACCGTCTACACCCTCAAGGCCGAGGAGCCCTCGACGCCTCTCAGGGATGGGAGAGAGTACAGCAGCCTGCTCAACGCCTGCGCCAGGATGGGGAGGGCCGGCGTCGGCCTGGGCATCTGCCTAGGCGACAGGGGGGAGGCGATGAGGGAGGCAGAGACAACGGTAGACGAGTACCGCAGGAAGATCGGCGGCTACCTCGACTGGGTGAGGCAGGGCGACCACCTGAGAGAGATGGAGGCCATCTACATCCTCAGGGCCGGCTCAGAGATAGACGATACCATAGTCGGCGTGGTCTCAAGCATCCTCCTCAACCAGGGCATAGTCAAGGACAAGCCCATCGTCGCCTCCGCGGCCTCAGACGACGGCACGGTGAAGATATCGGCGAGAGGGACGGAGGCAATGGCGTCGGGCGGCCTACACCTCGGCAGGGTGCTTCAGGAGGCCGCAGCGGCATTCAGGGGGGCGGGGGGCGGCCACGACATAGCCGCGGGCGCGTATTTACCCGCCGAGGGTGAGACGGATTTCATGGTTAGGGTGAACGAGCTTGTCAAAAGGGAAAGGGCGAAGTGAAGCCGTCTTAAGGATCAAGTATGGGGATGAGGCCTCCGCGGAGGCCGTGATGAGGGCGATCTCCCCGGACAACCTCAAGGCGGAGGGAATCTCCATAGACGCATCGAGTCGCGGCGGCGTCCTGGAGATCAGGGTCTCCTGCAATAGGGGGGTGGGAAGCCTCGTCGCCACGCTTGACGACGTGCTCTCATGCATCGGCGCGGCGGAGAAGGCACTCGGAGGCGTAGCCTGACCGCGCATCCCCCTTCAGGTCAACACTCAGGGAAAGGTATAAATGAGCGCGGGGCGCTTATCGGACGCTGAAAACAGGAGACTGAGGCTTGTCCAAGGCCGTCAAGGACAAATGGAGGAGGAAGGAGTCGTATGACATCATCCTCCCACGCTACTTCGGCGAGACGAAGGTCGGCGAGACGCCTGCAGAGGTCCCTGACGCGGTCAAGGGGCGCGTCTTCGAGACGACCCTCGCCGCCATCACGGGCGACTTCAGCCAGGAGTACATGAAGATGTACTTCCAGGTCGTCGGCGTGGAGGATCACAGGGCGCTGACTGTCTTCAAGGGGCACGAGTACCTGCGCGACTACCTCCGCAGCCTCGTCAGGAGGAGGAGCACGAAGGTCGACGGATTCTACAGAGTCACTACCCAGGACGGCTACAGGGTGAAGATCGTCGTCACGGCGATGACCCAGTCCAGGATAAAGACGAGCCAGGAGCTGTCGATCAGGGAGATCATGAGGGCGGTAGTCGATGAGAAGGCTAAGACCCTCACATTCGACCAGATAGCACACGAGATGGTCCTCGGAAAGCTCGCCTCGGACATCTATAATCAGGCACGTAAGGTGACGGCCCTCCGCCACGTGGGAGTCAGGAAGAGCGAGCTCATAGCCACGCCGCTACCGGCTTAATCGTTTTAAGCCCCGGGTCCTAGTTGGTTCCAGGTATGACCTTGGAGCCCCGCACACGAGTGGCGAGGGAGGCAGCCAGGCTTCTATACACCGGCGCAGCCGAGGAGTACATTCAGGCGAAGGAACAGGCTGCGACTAACCTAGGCGTCAAGGCGAGCCCCAGCAACCACGAGGTCGCCGTCGAGCTGGACAAGCTGGCAGATGAGATCGAGGGGGGCGCGAGGCAGACGCGGCTCGCCGAGATGAGGGGCTTAGCCCTCAGGCTGATGAGGGCGCTCGAAGGGTTCAGCCCCCGCCTGATAGGCAGCGTCTGGAGGGGCACGGCCCATATTGGGAGCGACATCGATGTCGTCGCGCTCGCAAGCAGCCCTGGAGAGGTCGAGGAGGCGCTCTCGGGCTTCGAGGTCAAGGAGAAGGGCGGCGTGACGTTCAAGGGCGGCGTCAACGCCTACCACATCAAGCTCCGAGTCGACGGTTACGAGGCCGAGGTTGTAGTCAGGAGGCCGGACGAGTACGGGGAGGAGCGCTGCGACATCTACGGCGACGTGAAGCGCGGCCTCACACTCCGGGAGCTGGAAAGGCTTTTGAGGTCTGACCCCCTACGCAGATTCGTCCCAAGGAGGCGCATAAGGTGACGAAGCTCTTCGGCTCCTCGGGCATAAGGGGACTAGCCAACGTAGAGGTCACACCAGCCCTCGCCCAGAGGCTCGGAGCCACCCTCGCCACGATACACGAGGGGGGCACGGTGGCTGTCGGGAGGGACCCGAGGACCACGGGTGAGATGCTGGTTGCCGCACTGGCCTCTGGCATAGCCTCATGCGGTGCGGAGACCAAGCTCCTGGGGATGCTGCCGACGCCTGTCATCGCCTGGCTGACGAGAGAGCTCGGAGCAGACGCGGGCATCGCAGTGACCGCGAGCCACAACCCGCCTGAGTACAACGGCCTGAAGGTCTTCAACTCGAGGGGCACGTCACTGACCGGGAAGGAGCAGGGGGAGGTCGAGGCTAAAATGGGTCAGGAGTTTGACCTCGCCCCGTGGGACGGCGTCGGCTCAACGGAGGAGCTGGACGCCTCATGGATGTACATCGATGCGGTGGCCGAGGCCATCCAGCTTGAGAGGGAGTGGAAGGTGGCATGCGACCTCTTCTGCGGAGCCGCATCCAAGGTCGCCTCGGCGGCCTTCGACGCCGTCGGGATCGAGGCGACGACAATCAACGCCTACCCGGACGGCCACTTCCCAGCCGGAAACCCGGAGCCGACAGCCGAATCCCTCGAAAGGCTCGGGAGGTTCATGAAGGCTTCAGGGGCAGACATCGGCTTCGGCTTCGACGGCGACGGAGACAGGATGATGGCCCTCGACGAGAAGGGCTCCGTGCTGAACCCAGACAGGCTGCTCGCCGCTTACGCCGCGTATGAGGTCGAGAAGAACCGTGGCGGCGTCGTCGTGACGCACGTCGGCGCATCAATGTGCATGGAAGACATGGTTGATGCCGTCGGCGGCAGCGTCGTCAGGGTCAGGGTCGGCGACGCCTACATAACTGAGGCGATGACCGATCGGGGCGCGGTCTTCGGGGGCGAACCGGTCGGCGCATGGGTTCATCCCGGCGTCAACATGTGCCCTGATGGCATCCTCTCGGCCCTGAAGCTGCTTGAGGCGATCGAGGCGAGGGGTCAGAGGCCCTCGGAGTTCATCTCAGATGTCCCTGAGTATCCAATAATCAACTCCAAGCTGGGCTGCCCCAATGAACGCAAGGAACAGACCATGAAGGCGCTGTCCAAGGGGTACAGTAAGGTGTTCAGAGGCGTCGAATCGGTCAACAGGGTCGACGGCCTCCGCCTCAAGCTGGAGGAAGGCTGGACGCTGATAAGGGCCTCTGGTACCGAGCCTCTCATAAGGATAACAGCCGAAGGAAAGAATAGGGAGTCGGCGGATAGCATCATGGAGATGAGCCGGGTTCTCGTCGGTAGGATCATGGAGGCTTCGGGATGAAGGCGGTCATTCTGGCGGCCGGGAAGGGCGAGAGGCTGAGGCCCCTGACGGACACGAGGCCGAAGCCGCTTCTCCCGGTGGCGGGCAAGCCGCTCGTCGAGTGGCTGCTCGTCGAGGCTGCCCGCGCCGGCGCGAGGGACATCCTCCTCGTCACCCACCATATGGAGGAGAAAATAAAGGAGGAACTAGGCGACGGCTCTCGCCTCGGCCTGAGGATCACCTACGCCAGGCAGGAGAAGTTCCTGGGGACGGCCGACGCATTCAGGACGGCTGAGGAGTTCGTGGGCGGAGACGAGTTCATCGGCGTCTACGGAGACGCCTACTTGGAGCCGGGCACCATCAGGAAAATAGTCAGGAGCCACGTCGAGGGGGAGACGACGATGACGGCGATGCCCGTGGAGGCGCCCTCGGAGTACGGGGTCGTCGAGGCCGACGCTGGTCGGGTGAAGGCGGTGGTCGAGAAGCCTGAGCCCGGCTCGGAGCCCAGCAACCTCGCCAATGTTGGGATATACATCTTCCCTCCTACAGTCTTCGAGTATATCAGGAGAACCGGGCTGAGCCCACGGAAGGAGTACGAGATAACCGACACGCTGGGGCTGATGCTGGGGGACGGCTTAAAGGTCAACCTTCACAGGCTCGGGGAGGGTGAGTGGCTCGACATCGGCCTACCCTGGAACCTCCTCGACGCGAACGCCAGGGCTCTTTCCACTCTGGAGCCACGCGTACTCGGCGCCGTCGAGGAGGGCGCGGTCCTGAATGGGCCCGTCCACGTCTGCGGAGGCGCCAGGGTCAGGTCGGGTGCCTACATCGAGGGGCCTGTCTACATCGGCGAGGGTGCAGATGTCGGTCCCAACTGCTACATTCGCGCTGGCACGAGCCTCGGAAGGAACACCCGCGTGGGCAACGCCTGCGAGGTGAAGAACAGCATCATCATGAACGGCACACACGTCGCCCACCTCAGCTACGTCGGCGACAGCATCATAGGCTCCAACTGCAACCTCGGAGCAGGCACGATAACGGCTAACCTACGCTTCGACAAGAAGCCGGTGAAGGTCACCATAAAGGGGAGAAGGGTCGACAGCGGCCTCAGGAAGCTCGGCGCCATCATCGGCGACGATGCCCAGACAGGCATCAACGTCAGCATCGACCCCGGCGTCATAGTGGGCTCAGGCGCCTGGATCGCGCCCGGGATCACGGTGACTAGGGATGTGCCAGGCGGCGTCCTCGTGACCCAAAGGGTAGAAAATGTATGCGAGAAGAGGTAACAACGTCACATTTATTTACCCGGAAAATAAGACACGAAACGTATGCAGAAAAGGCAGTTCAAGGAACTCTACCCCCACCTCGCTGAGGAGATCGAGGAGGGCACCTCCCTGGCAGATGTCTCCTTCGACTCCTCGGAGGAGCAGCCCGAGAGGAAGTATCAGGGCTACGAGCCCGGCCCGATGGACTTCCTCCGCCGATGCAGCACCAAGGAGCAGGCCACCGAGATAATAGACTACCTCGAGAAGAGGGGCGAGATATCCAAGCAGGAGGCCAACGAGCTTCGGAGCCAGCTCAAGAAGCATGGCCTCAAGGCATTCGGCAAGAAGAAGCAGATCGACTTCTACGAGAAGTAGGCTGAGCGGGGCGAAAGTGGTTTTAAGCCCCGGGGTCCCAGTAACCTCGATGCAGTTTTGGCGCCCCTCGTCGGACTCGTGGGTAAGGCTAACGTCGGGAAGAGCACCTTCTTCGCGGCGGCGACGCTGAAGCCCGTCGAGATCGCCAACTTCCCCTTCACCACCATCAAGGCGAACAGGGGCGTCGCATACGTGAGGAGCCCCTGCGTCTGCCGGGAGTTCGGGGTGAAGGATAACCCGAACAACAGCGCCTGCGTCGACGGCATCAGGCTAATACCAGTCGACCTCATAGACACGCCTGGGCTGATCCGGGGCGCCCACGAGGGGAAGGGGCTAGGCAACCAGTTCCTGGACGAGGTCCGCCGCGCAGACGCGCTTGTTGTGGTCTGCGACGCCGCGGGCTCCACGGACGAGGGCGGCCAGCCGGTCCCCCCGGGCACACACGACCCCCTCGACGACGTCCACCTGTTCGAGGAGGAGTTCGACCTCTGGCTACAGTCGATAGTCGCGAAGGACTGGGAGCGCGCCGCGCGGACCGCGGAGTCCAAGCGGGAGGAGATAGGCAAGCACATAGCCGAAAAGCTCACCGGACTCGGCATAAGCAGGAGCCACATCCAAACGGCTCATGAGAGGGCGGGCCTCAACCCTTTCAAGGCTTCGACCTGGAGCAGGGAGGAGTTCGCGAGGTTCGTCAAGGAGCTCCGCAGGGCCTCGAAGCCGCTCATAGTCGCCGCGAACAAGGCTGACAAGGGGCACTCAGCCGAGAACATAGAGCGCATAAGGAAGGAGGGTTACAGGGTTGTCCCGACCTGCGCAGAGGCGGAGCTCGCCCTTAGGAGGGCCGCGGAGGCCGGCCTCGTAAGGTACCTACCGGGAGACAAGGACTTCGCTATAACGAGCCCCGACAAGCTCAACCAGAGTCAGCTGAACGCCCTGGAGATGATACGCGAGAGGGTCTTCGAGAGATGGGGGGGCACAGGCGTCCAGGAGGCGCTGAACGAGGCGTTCTTCGGGCTCCTCGACATGATCGTCGTCTACCCGGTCGAGGACGCCGAGAAGCTGACGGACAAGCAGAACAGGGTGTTGCCTGACTGCTTCCTGGTCCCCAAGGGAACCATGTCCAAGGGGTTTGCAGGCGTCATCCACACGGAGCTCCAGGAGAGCTTCCTCTTCGCAGTCGACGCCCGGACCAAGAGGAGGCTGGCAGACACCTATCTCCTTAAAAACAATGACGTGATACAGATAGTCGCCGCCAAGGCCAAGAAGTAGGGAGGCGCCGGTTGTGAAAGGTGTCAAGATTCTGATCTGTGACCCCATCGACGAGGTGGGCGTCGCCATGCTGAGGGAGGCCGGCTTCGCCGTCGACCTGGACACGGCCATAACCCCCGAGGGACTCGTGAAGAAGGCCGGAGGGTACACCGCCCTCGTCGTAAGGAGCAGGACCAAGGTGATGAAGGATGTCCTCGCGGCTGCCCCGAACCTCAGAGCCGTAGCGAGGGCCGGAGTCGGCCTAGACAACGTCGACGTCGACGAGGCGAGGAGGCGCGGCGTCCAGGTCATAAACTCGCCTGAGGCGCCGAGCAACGCCGTCGCTGAGCTCGTCCTCGGTTACATGCTCAGCCTCGCCAGGAACCTCCCTAAAGCCGATGCCTCCATGAAGCGGGGCGAGTGGATCAAGAGCAAGCTCACAGGCTTCGAGATTCAGGGGAAGACGCTCGGCATAGTCGGCTTCGGCCGCATAGGTCACCTCCTGGGCAAGAAGGCGAAGGCCCTCGGCATGCGCGTCCTCTGCTACGACGTGATGATAGACAAGCTGATGAGCCTCGTCGAGGAGGCAGGCGCCGAGTCTGTCCCGTTTGACAGGCTCCTCGCCGAGTCCGACTTCGTCACGGTCCACGTGCCTCTCCTGCCCCAGACGAGGGGCATGTTCAACGCCGAGACGATCGGAAAGATGAAGAAGGAAAGCTACCTCATCAACGCGGCCCGAGGGGGGATAGTTGACGAGGAGGCCCTACTCGAGGCACTGAAGTCCGGCCATCTGGCAGGAGCCGCCCTCGACGTCTACGAGGAGGAGCCAACGAAGAACGTCGATCTTGTGGGGCTCGGGAATGTCGTCTGCACCCCCCACATAGGCGCGGAGTCGGTGGAGGCCCAGCTGGCGAACAGCACCATAGTGGCGGAGAAGCTCATCAGGCTCCTCGGATAGAGCCTTCTGCACTCGGACAAAACAATTAATATGGTTGGGGAAGCCAATAAAGCCGGTCAAACCGGTTGATAACGGTCATCGGGGCGGGCCTCTCGGGGCTCAGCGCCGCATACCACCTCGGATCAGGGCACTTCGTCATGGAGCGGGAGGCGGAGGTGGGCGGCCTCTGCCGCAGCGTGGCAACGAAAGGATACGTCTTCGACCTCGCCCCCCACATCTTCTTCACGGGCGACCAGTATGTGAAAGACCTCATAGGGAGCCTCCTCCAGGGTAACCTGGTGCGGCAGGCACGTAGGGCCTACATCTACCTAGAGGGCACCTATGTGGAGTACCCGTTCGAGGTGAACCTCTACGGCCTCCCACGGGAAACCATAGAGGAGTGCCTGTCTGGGTTCAAAGAGAGGAGTGAGACTCAGCCCAGGAACTTCCTGGAGTGGATCAACTCCACCTTCGGCTCCGGGATAGCCAGGCACTACATGGTGCCGTACAACGAGAAGGTCTGGAAGTACCCCCTCGACCGGATGGATGTCGACTGGATCGCGGGCAGGGTCCCTGCCCCTAGCATAGACGAGATGGTCAGAGGCGCCGGGGAGAAGGTTGAGAAGGAATACGGCCCCAACGCCTACTTCCTCTACCCCCGCAGAGGAGGGATAGGCGCCATAGCGAACGCCCTCGCGGGCAAGGTCGGGAAGGTATCCCTAAACTCCGAGGCCGTTGAGATCGATCCAAGGGGTCCGAAGGGCATGAGGGTGACATACAAGGGGAAAGATGGGGTGAATAGAACCGTCGAATCGGACGCCGTACTCTCATCCATGCCCCTCCCCGAGGTAGTCAAGATAATCAAGGACGCCCCCCAAGAGGTCGTCGAAGCATCTGAGAGGCTCGTCCATAACAGCCTCATATGCGTCAACATAGGCGTGAACAGACCGAGGGTATCTGATAAGCACTGGCTCTATTTCCCTGAAAAGCGGTACATCTTCAACAGGGTCAGCTTCCCGATGAACTTCTCCGAGGGGACCACGCCGAGGGGCAGGAGCTCGATCCTCGTCGAGGTCACATACAGGGGGAATAGGCCTGACCTGGATGAGACAAAATTCAAGGTCAGGGAAGGGCTCATCGAGGCGGGCATCATGAGGAAGAACGATGAGGTGGATGTCTTCGAGGCCCTCGATTTCAAATACGCATACGTCATAAATGACCTAGATCACAGGAGGAACACGGCGATCATCCACGACTGCCTCAGCCGGAACCGTGTCCACCCGATCGGGAGGTTCGGCGAGTGGGGCTACCTCAACATGGACAGATCAATCCTCTCGGGGAAGGAGGCCGCGGAGAAGATCGGGGTAGGAGCAGGATGATCTCGGTCATAATCCCCACCTACAACGAGGAAGAGAACATAGAGAGGTGCCTTAGGTCCCTAGAGAGGCAGACCATCCCCCGGAGCCGGTTCGAGGTGATAGTCGTGGACGGCCAGAGCAGGGACCACACCGTTGAGATCGCGGAGAGGTACGCAGACAGGGTGATCCAGCAGGTGAGTAAGGGGGTCGGCGGCGCACGCAACGACGGCGCGAGGATCGCCAGAGGGAGGGTGATCGTGAACACAGACGCCGACTGCCTGCCGCCGCCCAATTGGCTTGAGAGCATTATGAGGTGCTTTGAGGATGAGAGGGTCCTCGCAGCCACAGGCCTGCTCAAGCCTGTCCTCGGCGATCTCGACGACGACGAACGCGCAGCCTACAACGTTCTCTTCGAGATATCGAACCTCTTCGTCCTCATCGCAGCGAAGCTGGGCTTCTACCACCTATGCGGCGCCAATACCGCCTTCAACCGAGACGTCTTCAACAAGGTCGGGGGCTACAGTGACCTCCCCTACTCGGATGACGTCGAGATCGTGAGGAGGCTCAGGCCCCTCGGCAGGATAGCCGTGAGCAAGGATATCTGGGTCAATTACTCGATCCGCAGGATCAGGAAGCTCGGACTCGTGAAGTACGCCTTCATGATCTTCAGGAACGACTGGACTGTGATGTTCTTCGACCACAAGCCGGTGAGGGACGACTACGCCAAACAAAATTACAATTAAACATGAAATTATGTAGCCGGAGTTCGCCTGCTTTAATGAGAATCAGGGGTTTGTCGGCAACAAGAGGCGTGACCATCTCAGCTTAATGAGCGCGTGATCATCATTATACGCATAAAAAGATAGTACGAAGTTGGGGGATCCTTGTCAGATAAAAAACTTGAGAAAAGCATCTCGTGGCTCATTAGCCATGCGTCCGCCCCCGTCGGATACCTCACCTATCTTAATATCCTCGGGGAGGAAACCGATTCAGCTCACGTACTAGAGTCTTGGAGACGAGTCGAGGAAGACACGCTTAGCAGATATATCTTCGAGAGACAGGCGGACGACGGCTCATGGTATACAGGAGGCCCCTGGCATCCTCCTCCGGGCTACCTTCAGAAGGGTGGCTATACCCCTGTGAGCCCCAAATATGTAACAACCGTGTGGATACTCGGAATACTCGGGGACATGGGCTACAGCATCGAGGATTCGAGGGTGAAGAAGGCGGTCGACTACGCACTAGGCTGGCAGCTGGATAACGGAGTGCTGACCGAGGATAAGCGGGAGATCGGTGAAGACCATTCCGGTGAGCCCCCCAACTATCCCTGCAGGATGTCGATCATGCTTGCGAACCTCTGCAATGTTAGAGCATCCTCGGATCCGAGGCTTCGGAAGAGCCTTGATCTCCTCGTCCGATGGCAGAGGGAGGATGGCGGCTGGCTCAGTGAAGGACACCGTGACGGAAGGTACGCAAAACAAGGGTGGTTCAGGGGCTGTCCCTGGGTTTCAAGCTTCTCTGTGAGAGCCCTCTACTACAGCCGCCTCCCCGAGTACAGGGACGCGCTTGAGAGGGGGCTGCGATTCCTCGCCTGGCATCTCGACCAAAAGCCACGGCAGGAGATTAAGCGGGTCTTCTACCACGGACACGAGCCTCTGAGGGAGCTTGAAATGTTCGCCAAGACGAGGATTGCGTTGGAGAGCACCTCGGCTGCGACGCTCCTGGAATGGCTTGATTCAATGTATGACCCCGAGACAGGCAGGTACACCTATAATGGGCCTTCTAAGGTGTCGTCGAAGGTGGACAAGGTATCAGTCCCTGTGATGAAGTTCAGAGGGTTCCACCAGACTGAGGATGACTGGCTTACATACAGGGCTGTAAATATACTGCAGAGTCTACCTGCTTGAACATCTACAAGCGCGTGTTGTTGAGTTGGGGGATGCACCGCCGACGAAGAGCGCAGAAGCAGCTGAGGCTAAGATTCTAAAGAGCGACTAGTTAGGGAGTTAAGGCAGCTGTCTAGGTTCTTCTCTTCGTTAAGTGTGGGGATTATGAAGGAGAATCGTACAAATCCCACCGCTAGGAGCCTCCTACGAGTTTTGCGCTGTGTTGTACGACGGGACTTTCACTCAATTTTTAATTGCTCTGGCTTCAAGATTTAATGGTGCAGGTTCCAGTCTGCACCCTTATCGTATTTATGGGCTACCAATTAGCCCAGAGCGAGGCGGAGAGGATGCTCCTCTACCTGTAGCCGCCGCTGACCCAGCCGACGACCTTATCCGTCTTGATGCTCGGGCTGCTCGGGTCGACCATGATGACCTCGTACCACTTGTTTACGCCGTCCTGCCATACCCAGTAGCTGTTCAGGACCTCCATGTTCGGGTACTTCCTAGCCGCCCGATCCTCGGCGATCGCCTGAATGCTCTTCGCCCGCGTCATCTTCGTGACGCCCATCCTCTTCTGCCTGTGGCCGAGGATGGGCCTCAGCTTGTTGCCCCCGCCCCTGCGGATGCGGACCCTGACGACTACGAACCCCTTCTTGGCCTTGTAGCCGAGCCTGTGGGCGCGGTCGAGTCTAGTGGGCTTGTCGACCCTGACGATCGTCGGCTGCCTCCGCCAAATGACGACCCTTTGGCGCATCACGTCCTGGACGAAGCTCTTCGCCGGCGTCTTCCACGCCTCTCTGAGGTGCCTGTACAACGGGGTTGTCTCCCTTCGAAGCTACCGAACAAGAGACCGGAACAGGCTAATAAATGTATATGGGTGCCTCAGCCGGCGCCTAGAGGATGGCGTACAGGATGAAGAGGGGGAGGAATATGTTTGCGACGAGGCCTATCACCGTGACCATCGTGTTGAGGCTCGGCCCAGCCGTGTCCTTGAACGGGTCACCGACGGTGTCGCCTATAACCGCGGCGTGGTGGGCCTCTGAGCCCTTCCCGCCCAGCGCCCCCTCCTCTATATACTTCTTCGCGTTATCCCAGAGGCCGCCAGCGTTCGACATGAGGAGGGCGAAGACCAGGCCGCTGAATATGGAGCCAGCCAGGTACCCCCCGAGCCCCTCGACGCCGAAGACGAAGCCGACCACCAGCGTGGTCACAATGATCACTATGCTCGGAGGCAGCAGCTCCTTGAGAGCCCCGATGGTGGCAATGTCGACACACTTGGCGTAGTCGGGAACAACACCCTCCTTGCCCTCCCTGAGGCCGGGGATCTCCCGGAACTGGCGGCGGATCTCCTCTATCATCCTGAAGGCGTTCCTGCCGACCCCCAGCATGAGGAGCGCCGAGAAGACCGGAGGCATCGCTATGCCTATGAGGGCGCCCACCATGACGATGGGGTTCATCAGGTCGAAGACCACAGCCCTACCCAACTGCACCTCCGCGACCTCCTTGAAGGCGGCGAGGATGCTTATGACCGTCAGGCCGGCCGCCCCTATGGCGAATCCCTTAGTGATCGCCTTGCTCGTGTTGCCGGCGGCGTCGAGCTTGTCGAGGATCTCGATAGTCCCCTCCTCGAGGCCAGACTGCTCGGCTATCCCCTTGGCGTTGTCCCCTATGGGGCCGAAGCTGTCATTTGAGACGACCATCCCGACGATGCTGAGCATGCCGAAGGCTGCCGCACCCACACCGTAGACGCCGTAGTTTGGCCCTATGCCTTCGCAGAGGATATATGCGGCCCATGAGGCTAGGCCGATGCCGATGAGGGGCGGCAGGACGCTTATGAGGCCGTAGCTGAAGCCCGTGATTATGTTTATCGCGGGCCCCGTGACGCTGGACTCCGCCGTCAGCCTAGTCGGGGGCCTGTTTATGCTCGTGAAGTAGTCCGATGTCACCCCGATTATGATGCCTGCGAGCAGCCCAAGGGCCGAGGCCCCCCAGATCCTGAGGTCGTACCCAAGCAGGTAGGAAGACCCTAGGGTCCCCACTATATATAGGATGCATGTCACGTATGTCCCCCTGTTGAGGACTGAACCGGGGTCTCCCCCCTCCCTGACCCTGACGATGAAGACGCCGATTACCGAGGCGAAGGCGCCTAAACCCGCGAAGACGAGGGGAAGCTCGAGGAGATATGTCCCCAGGACGCTGCCCAGCAGCATCACCGCCATGAGGCTGGCGACGTACGAGTCGAAGAGGTCCGCCCCCATTCCCGCGACGTCGCCGACGTTGTCGCCGACGTTATCTGCGACGACGGCGGGGTTCCTGGGGTCGTCCTCGGGGAGGTCCATCTCCACCTTCCCGACCAGGTCCGCCCCGATGTCGGCAGTCTTCGTATATATGCCGCCCCCCGCCTTGGCGAAGAGGGCGAGGGCGCTGGCGCCGAAGCTGAAGCCGACGATGACGCTCGGGTCGCCGGTCATGAAGTAGACGACGCTGACGCCTAGCAGGGCGATACCGACGACGCTCAGCCCCATCACGGCGCCTCCTCTGAACGCTATAGGGAAGGCTTTGGTGATCCCCTTCCTCGCTGCCGATGCGGACCTCACGTTCGCGTCGGTGGCCACATCCATCCCAAGGTACCCGGCCAGAGCCGAGCAGACGGAGCCAAACACGTAGGCAGCTGCGAGTGTAACGTTCGCGAGTGGGTTAGATGTGGCCCAGATTGGATGCGGGAGAAATATGAGGAGCACAGCGGCCATGCCGACGACGAAGAAGGCGAGTGTCCTGTACATCCTGTTCAGGAAGGCCTTCGCGCCCTGCTTTATCGCTCCCGAGACGAACTGCATCCGCTCCGTGCCCGGATCCTGACGCTTCACGAACCTGAGAATGTAGAACCCCGTCAAGACCGAGAGGATCGCCGCGGCGGGGGCGACAAACCAAGCAGGAATCATAGCCAGACACAATGCCTCCTAGTAGAGTATCCTTCCAAACCCTAAACCAATACCAGTTAAATCCTATAAAAAGATGTATGCTACCCCGATGGGGTGAGGGAGGCGTCTTCATCGATCCGATGGTGTGTCAGGGTTTGTGGCCGTCCAGGGCGAGGTGGGACCTTTGCCTTAGGAAGATCACCGGCACACCATCCCCACGGCATCTCCTCCTAAGCTGGGCGTCGGTAGTCGCCACATAGAACCCGTTCTCCCTAGCCACCCTAACCAGGGAGTCGTCGACGGTCTCGCCCGGCACGAGGGGTAGGTCCAGGACCTCGCAGCGACGGGACAGGGCGAGCGCGAAGGCGGCCTCCCTGCTCCGAGAAGGCTTCTCATCCGCGCTGAGACCCCTCAGCTCCTCGACGACGGGGGTGGTCACCATCAGCCTGACAGGCACCTCTAGGAGCCCCTCTATCTCATCGAAGATGTCGACGCTGAACCTGGCGGGGATGAAGAGGAAGTTGGTGTCGACGAGAACCGAAGCCGCAGCCTTTCCGGACAATTCACCCACTCAGGGTCCCCGCGCCTATGAGCCTCCACCGGCCCTGAAGCCTCCTGCTTATAGCAACCCTGTCCGTCTCCTCGCCGCAGACGGGGATGCTCAGCTTGGCCTCGAAGTAATCCTTCTTGACGAGGCCCACATCGGCCATCGTTTTAGAAGTCCCAATGTTGAGGAGGAGCTTCTCGCCCTTCGCTATCTTCGCCACCTCCTCCTGCTCCTTGCTGCCGACCACGCTTTCGAATAGCTTGACGTCTATCGACAGCTCATCCCTGACCACGGGCAGGGTGCCTGGCTTGCCGACGAGGCTGCCCACGAGGCCGTCAGACTTGGTCAATGAGGGGTCGAGCATTGTGCCGACGCCCACGAGGCCGCCCGGCATCGCCTCCTGGACCGAGCCGCCTCCCACGTGGAGGCTGGTGATCTCGGTGAAGAGCTCCCTCATCTTCAGCCTGTTCTTCTCACGGGTGGGGAGCCCCGGCCTGATCTCTACCTCGTCCCCCACACTGAACTTGCCTTGGTATATTGAGCCGCCTAGGACGCCGCCTCTGAGATCCTCGATCGGTGTGCCGGGGTTGTTGACGTCGAAGCTCCTGATGATATGCATCCTCGGTGGCTTCGAGGGGTCTCTCTTCGGCGTCGGCAGATAGCCCTGTATCGCCTTTACGAGGAGGTCGATGTTGACATTGTGCTGGGCGGATACGGGGATTATGGGGGCTTCCTCGGCTATGCTGCCCTTCACGAACTTGAGGATGTCGTTGTAGCTCCTGATTGCGTCCTCGCGCTTGACCAGGTCGATCTTGTTCTGGACTATGATCAGCTTGTCCAGTCCGACGGTCTCTATAGCCGCCAGGTGCTCACGTGTCTGGGGCTGGGGGCACTTCTCGTTCGCAGCTATCACGAGTATGGCACCGTCCATGACGGCTGCGCCGCTGAGCATCGTCGCCATCAGTATCTCGTAGCCGGGGGCGTCGACGAAGCTGAGCGCCCTCTGGAACTCGGCCTTCTTCCCGCAGGCCGGGCACTCCTGTGAGGTGGAGAAGCACTCGGGCTCATCGCAGTCAGGGCACTTGTAGATGGCGAAGTCGGCGTAGCCGAGCTTTATCGTGATGCCCCTCTTCAGCTCCTCGCTGTGTCGGGAGACCCACTGGCCGGTCAGAGCCTGGACCAGGGTCGTCTTGCCATGGTCGACGTGCCCGACCGTACCTATGTTGATCTCAGGCTGCCTTGGTAGCGTCGGTATCCTTGTTGGCCCCCTCTATCCTGTAACGGATAACTACAAACCTCAAACTTAAATGCGTTTATCAAGGCGATGAAAAATAATCAACCATTAGAAAGATTATTTCAGTCAATCGTTTCTGAATCAACAAAAGATAAATATTTTTAGAAAAAATTGTATGCAGAGGAATTTGCAGGAATTACTTAGCATACTTGTCCGATCGCTGAATGGCCTGATAACAATCGGCCTCTTCGTCCTATTATACAGGATATACAGTAAGACGAAGAAAAGATTCTACCTGCTGTGGGCGATTGGTTTCCTCTTCTACGGCGCCAACATAGTCTCGAGGATAGGGCTAGACCCCCAGTTCGGCATGATCCTGACGGTGCTATCCCTTTTACTCGGCTTCATGTTCATATTGGCAGGGATCGGTGACCTCGTAAATCGGACCAAGGTCATGATCTTGTCCACGCTGATTTTACCCGTCGCGATGGTGATTATACACTTTGCAGCGGGACCGGAGGCGCTGGGTTGGGGGGTGTCTATCCTCCCCTACCTCATGATAAGCGTGAGTTTGCTGCTGATAAGACTGCGCTACTCATCGACCTTGGACATGCTCATAATCGGGTGGGTCACCCTTCTCCTCGTAAACGTCGCATACGCCTTGAACCTGATGAACAGCACCTTCGTGGACGTGATGGCCATCTTCGGAAAGGTGGTAATATACCTTGGGATGACGACCTCCCAGTTCTCCTTCCTAGTAGACGACCTAAAGAGGTTCCTGATATCCGGTTACCCGGCCATCTACTCGAACTTAGGCCACGGAAGCTTCAACCTCGTAAGCAATGGCTCGAACCAGAAGGCAAAGGAGATCAGGTGGATAATCGAAAGGGTAGGCGAAAACTCGAAGAAGGGAATAAGAACGATCCTGGTCACGACCTATGACCTGATCACCCCCCAAGACCTGAGGATCAGCGGCCTCGAAGAGGGGCTGTACATCATGAGGATGCTGCAAGGAGGGAGAGGGGCCTTGAAGATGTTCCAGGAGCACGTCGTCATAATAAACGACGACCTCGACCAGCTCGGGATACTCTTCTCGGACATAATCAACTTCTCCAACGAAGGGAAGATCAACTGCGAGATCATAATATACACGATATCGAACCTGATACACACCCACGGCTGGAAGAGGGTCTACCCCTTCATACTGTCCCAGATAACCCTGCTGAAGTCAAGCAAGGTCCAGGTCTACGGATTCTATTACCCGACGACGCACGAGAACCCCGCCGAAGTATCTAAATTTGAGACGTTGGCAGACAAGATCATAACGATTTGAGGTGTGTGAGTGTGAGAAGTCATGCCCAGAATCGTGAACGAGATGATGAAGCCCTTCCTGAGGTACTATGCCCTTAGGTTCCTTGGTGAAAAGGATATACTAGGGAAGCAGGAGCGGCTCCTTAGGGAGAAGGTCAGGAAGGCGTCCGAGACAGGTATAGGCAGGAAGATAGGTCTCAGGCCCGACTCGAAGATCAATGAGATACCCCTGACGTTCTACAGTTACTATAAGCCGTTCTTCGAGAGTCCTCATGAGGGCGACTTCCTCTACCCCATTTCAGATTACAACAAGGTCTACACGAGCGGAACGATGGGGAAGCCAAAGGTCTTCCTAGTGCCCAAGAGTGGACTATGGGAGAATCTGAAGACGACGGGGTTCACCTTCCTCTTTCTCTCCACGCACGACGGGAAGAGGCCGACATACGAGGTCGGTGACGTCATATACCAGAACACGCCGGGAGGCCAGTTCATATCGTCGTTCTTCAGCGATGTCTATGCCAAGAAGAACACAGGTTGGAGCGTTCATGTCCCCGACATAGAACTTCCTTACCAGGAGAAGGTCGACTGGTTCGTCGAGCACTACAAGGAGGTTGACATCGCCTACATGACGGTCACATCCCTCCTCGACCAGGTTTACCCGAGGATCGGACACCCGTTCAAGCTGAAGGGGTTCTTCACGCAGGACCGCCCTGCGAGCGTCCTCAAGGAGAGGATCAAGGAGGTCACCGGTACGTACCCGAAGACGATATTCGGCTCGACCGAGACCATGTTCGCCGGCCTCCCCTCGATCTCGCATCCCGGTGGCTTCTTCTTCGATTGGAGGGTTCTATGGCCGGAGTTCCTGCCCGAGAAGGATGCCATCAGCGATGACGTTTGCCTACTTGATCCGCCGCCTCAGGCGCTCCCGCTGATGGAGGTGGAGGTGGGTAAAAGGTACCAGATGATAGTAACGCCCTACCTCAACGACCTCGTGAGGTACGTCATGCCCGACGTAGTCGAGTGCGTCGACAAGGGGGATGACACCCTAGGCTGCCTGAGCCCCGTCTTCCTGTACTACTCGAGGTGCGACAACCTGCTCGTGCTCCACAACTTCACGAGAATAACGGAGGAGGAGCTGATCAAGGTCCTCACAGACGCCGGGATTCCATACGTCGACTTCACGGCTAGGAGGGAGCCCGAGGGCTCCCACGAGTACATGAGGCTGTACATAGAGCTCTCATCCAAGATGCCTGAGGACGAGCTGGTCAACCGCATCCATAAGGGGCTCCTAGAATTCGACAAGGACTGGAGGGACCTTACGACATTCATGAACTATGTTCCCTTGAAGGTGACCGTGCTGCCGCGCGGATCGTTCCACAGGTACCTGAAGGGGAGGGTGGGGCTGCCTAAGATACCAAGGATAGAGATGAGGGAGGAGCTCCTGAACGAGCTCCTCTCCGGCTAAGCCTATATCAGCACAGGCTCGGTGTTTATGACCTGGAATCCCCTGTCCGTGATCGTGTAGCGCCTAGGCTGCTCGTCGTATGCCAGGCCCCTCATCTTGTCTATCCTCAGGGTCTTGACGAGCTGGTAATCTCTCACGTCCTTTCCGAGTAGGATGACGCCGTCCGCGAGGAACTGCTCCATGTAGAAGTCGCCCTCGTGTGGGCTCGTCTCCGAGGTGACTATGACCGTGCAGCCGAGCTTCCTGAGGGACTCGAAGAACTCGCCTATCAGGAACCTCTTCCTGCCAGATCTGGCCTCCTGTATTATGAGGCTCGTCAGCGGGTCGATGGCCACCATCTTGGCCCTAGTCGCGTCTATGACGGTGAGTATCTCTGATGTGGAGAGCTGGTAGTCCCCGGCCTCCCTGTCCTTCGCGAGGCTCGACGTTGGCACCATCCTGAAGTCTAGGCACCTGAGCAGCCCCTTTTTCTCCCATTCCGAGAGGTTCCAGCCCAGGGCGAGGAGGTTCTGCCTGATGCTCGGCATCGGCTCCTCGAGCGTTGTGAAGACGCATGCCTCCCCGCGGCTCAGCGCCTGGAGGAGGACCTGCATCGAGAAGATGGTCTTCCCCGTCCCAGTCCCACCGCAGACCAGGATTATCTTGCCCTCGGGGATTCCCCCGCCGAGCATGTCGTCGAGACCCTTAACGCCCGTCGATAAGAGCTTCATTGGTCATCATTCACCCATTATTGATACATCCCTAAACATAGACATTTTCATTTTACCTCATACGCAGCCACATTCGTTACATAGATCGTGGGGCCACCTATTCGGCGGCTACTTCGTCTTCCTTTCCTTGGTTGCGCTGGCTTTGGTCGATTTTTTAGCAGCCTTCTTAGGCTTCTCAGCCTTCAAGGCCTTCTCCGCCTTTTTAGTCTTCTTAACCTTCTTGGCTTCCTCAGGCTCGGCGGCCTTCTTGGCTTCGGCGACCTCCTCAGCCTTCGCAAGCCTCTTGGCCTTCTTGACCTTCACCGCCTCCTCCGCCTTCTTCAGGCTCTTGTCCTCCTCGACAAACATCAGGTCGAGGAACTTGGAATCGGCGCTGACGGTGTTTCCCCTGACGAGCTTCCTCTTCCTTTCGCCCCTGTTCGCGGCCTTGTATCCGACGCCTCCGCTAAGGATAATGAAGGCCTTGGCGCTGCCGTGAACGTCGGGGCGCATCGGCACTCCGTCCTTGTCGGTCCCGCCGGTTATCTTGAGCAGCTTGCCCTGAAGACCTGCGAATGATCCCTCGACGACCTCCCCGATCCGCTTGCCGAGGAGCGGGGACATCCTGGCGTCCTCTAGCTCAACCTTCTGGCTCTTCCCTGTCTTCGGGTCGGAGATTATCAGCAGCGGCACTCCTCTTCACCTATATCGCCCAGAGCGGGTCCTTCCTGCGCTTTATCTCGACGAGTTCCTGCAACGCCTTCAGGGCGTTCTCCGTCAGCCTGCCCTGGAACTTCTCCCTGAGGGTTCTGACGTTTTTCTCTGGAACGTCTACGTATAGCACATCCTTCTCTTTTATATGTCTACCTACGATAGGCGTCGGCATCGAGACGGCGACCTCCTTCCCCTCCTCAGCCTTCCCGACGGCTTGGCCGGAGTCCTGAATCTGGACTATTCTGCCGAGGTTCTCCCCTTCGCGGCCGATCATCGAGACGTTCGGGGTTATCATGCCCGCCTCGACTCGGACGCCGAATATTGCCGGCTTGGCCCTGCGGAAGATGAAGCCGTCGAGTACCTGGACCTTCCCAGGCTGGGTCAGCGCCTCGAACTCCCTCCTCGCCTTCGCCTCCCGCTCCCCCTCCATCCACTTGACGTACTCGTCCATCAGGTTGTAGATGATGTCGTTCCAGAATATCTTGACCCTCTGGCTCTGCGCCTCCTGCTCGGCGTCTGGGAGGATCTTGACGTTGAAGGCGAGGATGGCTCCGTAGAGGGGCTCCTCGTACCTGACGCTGACAGCCTCCATCACGTCCCTGTGGCTGATGTCGCCTATGTCGGCGAGCCTGATGGGGATGTCCCTGACGCGGAGGCTCTCCACGAGCGCCTCGAGGCTGCCCAGGGTGTCGGTCTTCACCACGATGCCTGTCTTGTCGGTCTTGACCTTCACCCTCTCCATCTCGGCTCCGACCTCGGCCATCGCCCTCTCCAGGGTCATCTCGCCGCCGACGGCTATGAGGGGGGCACCTGGGATGGCGTCCCCTATCTCAGGCGCCGCTATCTTGATGCCGACCGCCGCCGGGACCACGGTTATCGCGTTGAAGCGTTTCTTCGGGTCCCTTATCTCGTCGAGGGGCTGGGGCATGAGGATCGCCCTGATCTTCGTGGACATGGGCCCCTCCTTTCCGCCTATAACGATGGTGTCCTCGGCCCTCAGGACGCCGTCGTAGATTATGGCGTTGAGGGTTGTGCCGAGGCCGACCTCCTCCCTCACCTCGAGGACCGTGCCGAGCGCCGGCCCCTCCGTCACGGTCAGCTTGTCCTGCATGTACTGCTGGGTGAGGCCTATGAGGACGGCGAGGAGTTCACCGATGCCCTCGCCGGTCTTGGCGCTGACCGGGACTATCGCTATGTTCTTGGTGAAGTCTCGGACCCTGTCGAAGCGCTCGGAGCTGAAGCCTAGCCTGCTCAGGTTCCCCATCATGCCGTAGAGCCTGTTGTCGAGGTCCTCCTTGACGAGCTCCTGCTGGGTCGCGTAGGACTGGAGGAAGAGGGTGTTCTCCTTCGGCCTCCAGCCGTCTATGCGGTCGATCTTGTTGGCGGCGACGATGAACGGCGTCCTCCGGGACTTGAGGATGTTTATCGACTCGTACGTCTGGTTCTCGAAGCCGTGCATGACATCTACGACGAGGATCGCTATGTCAGCGACGGAGCCGCCCCGCCTCCTGAGGTTTGCGAATGCCTCGTGGCCGGGGGTGTCGATAACCAGTAACCCGGGTATCTTGATGTCGACCTTGAGGTCTTTGCCCAGCTGCTGGGTGATGGCCACGAGGGTGTCGAACGGGAAGAAGCTGGCTCCTATCTGCTGCGTCATGCCGCCCGCCTCCCTGAGCTGGACCGCTGTGCCCCTGATCTTGTCGAGAAGGCTCGTCTTGCCCGTGTCGACGTGGCCGAGCATGCAGACTATGGGCTGACGGATAGGCATAACGCGGCACCCGTCTTCATGAAGAAGGGGGACGTCTAATTAATCTATCCATGTGATCCAGCGGCGACCAGGAAGGAGGGGAAAGACTGGTTTCGGGGCTTAGGCTATGCTGATGCCGGTCTGGGGCTTCGCCTCGGCGGCCGGCCTGTTCAGCATCGCCTGCTGGACGCTCAGGGGCTTCACCTTCTGGAAGGCAACCTCGAAGTGGCGGAGCCCTATCCTGAGCTCCTCCCTGTGCTTCTTCGCCTCCTCGGGGTCCGGGTACTTGCCGAGGTGCTCGTTTATCGCCAGCATGGAGGCTGCGCTGCAGACGGCCGCGATCTCCGCGCCCGTGTAAGTCTCGGTTTCCTCTGCCAGTTTGTCCAGGTTGACCTCCTCGGCCAGGGGCTTGCCCCTCGTGTGTATCCTGAAGATGATCTTCCTGGCTTCCAGGTCCGGCATCGGTATGTAGAGCATCCTGTCGAACCGGCCTGGCCGGAGCAGGGCGCTGTCGACCATGTCCGCGCGGTTAGTGGCCCCTAGGACGACGACGTCTTTCAGGCTCTCAAGGCCGTCGAGCTCGGTGAGTATCTGGCTCACCATCCTCTCCGTGACGCCCGAGTCGCCTAGGCTGCTTCCTCTTGTGGGGGCTATGGAGTCTACCTCGTCCAAGAACACGACGCAAGGCGCCGCCTGTCGGGCCTTCCTGAAGACCTCGCGGACGCCCTTCTCTGACTCGCCGACCCACTTGCTGAGGAGCTCCGGCCCCTTTACGCTGATGAAGTTGACGCCGCTCTCCGTGGCGACCGCCTTCGCGAGGAGCGTCTTCCCCGTGCCCGGTGGGCCGTAGAGGAGAACCCCCTTAGGCGGCTCGGCGTCAGCATATTCGAAGACCTCCCTGTACTTGAGCGGCCACTCCACGGCCTGCCTGAGCTCGTTCTTGGCCTCCTCGAGTCCGCCGACCTGGTCCCACCTGACGTTGGGGACCTCCACGAGGACCTCCCTGAGGGTGCTCGGGTGGACCTCCCTGAGGGCGTCCTCGAAGTCGGGCATCGTGACGTTGATCTTGTTCAGTATCGAGGCGGGTATGCTGGTCTCCGTGAGGTCGATCTCTGGGAGCACCTTCCTCAGGGCGCCCATCGCGGCCTCCTTGCAGACGGCTTCGAGGTCCGCGCCTACGAATCCGTGGGTCCTCTCGGCCAGGTCTTCGAGCTTGACGCCCTTCGCCAGGGGCATGCCGCGTGTGTGTATCTGGAGTATCTCGAGCCGCCCCCTCCTGTCCGGGAGCCCTATCTCTATCTCCCTGTCGAACCTACCCGGGCGACGGAGGGCGGGGTCCAGGGCGTTGGGGCGGTTGGTGGCGCCTATCACGACGACCTTGCCGCGCGTCTCCAGGCCGTCCATTATGTTGAGGAGCTGGCTGACGACCCGCTTCTCGACCTCGCCTGTGACCTCCTCACGCTTCGGCGCTATGGAGTCTATCTCGTCTATGAAGATGATGCTGGGGGCGTTCTCCTGGGCCTCCTTGAAGACCTCGCGGAGCCTCTCCTCAGACTCGCCGTAGAACTTGCTCATGATCTCAGGCCCGCCTATGCTGTAGAAGTTGGCGCTCGTCTCGTTGGCCACAGCCTTCGCCAGGAGCGTCTTACCTGTCCCCGGCGGGCCGTGTAGCAGCACGCCCTTCGGTGCCTCGACGCCGAGCCGCTCGAATATCTCCGGGTGCTTGAGCGGCAGCTCGATCATCTCGCGGACCTTGCTGATCTCCTTGCCTAGGCCTCCTATGTCCTCGTAGCTCACCTTGGGGATTCCGCCCATGGCGGGCTTCGGCCCCTTCTCGTTGAAGACGATCTCCGTCTCCCTCCCGATAATCACGGCATCTGACGGCGGAGTCATGGCCGTGACGACGAGGTCGACCCTCCTCCCCATGATGTTCAGGGGGATCGTCGAGCCCTTGGAGACTACCCTGCCCTCCAGGACCTCCGCGAGGTAGCCCTCGCCGCCCTGGATGCGCAGCGGCTCGGTCGGGTACAGGGTCAGCTTCTCTGCCATCCTCGCCTCGATCTTCCTGATAGTGACCTTGTCGTCGATCCCCACCCCGGCGTCGTTGCGGATTATGCTGTCGATCCTGATCAGGCCTCGGTCGTAGTCCTCCATCTGGCCTGGCCAGAGCAGGGCGTAGCCCTTCTTCTTACCGGCGATCTCTATCACCTCGCCTGCCCTCCATCCGAGCCTCTTGACGAGCTCGGGGTCGACGACGGCTATCCCCCGGCCCACCATGTTCGGCGGAGCCTCGGCTACTCTGAGTGTGATTTTATCCATATTCTATCCTCCCTGATTCGAAACTCATTGAAAAAAACTGGATCTTACTTTACCTTGACGCTTGTACCCTTCTTCTCAGGCGCCTTCTGCTTGATGACGATCTCAAGGATGCCGTTGTTGTAGGATGCCTCCGCCGTATCCGGGTCTATCTTGACCGAGAGAGGCACCTCTGCCTTGTACGGCTTGCCTCCCTGGTTCGAGGTTATGCTCACGTGGTCCTCGGTGGCGTTGACACCTATGCTCTCCTTGTCGGCGCCTGGCATCTCGGCGACGATCTTGACTGTGCCCTCCTTCTCGTCGACCGAAACGTCTACTAAGGGCTGCCTCGCCCCCACCTCAAGCCTGCCCCTCGTGAATGGCTTCACGTTGCCGAACTCCCTGATCACGGGCTTGCCGTCCGGTCCCTGGGTCAGCTGGAAGCCGTAATAGTAGGTGTTCTCGGGGAGCTTGGACGGGTCGATGTTCCTCAGATTCTCGAACATCCTCTCCGCCCAGTCGTCTATGCCCCATGTGTCATCAAACATCCTGTCGAAGAAGCTCTTTCTCCTTCTCCAAGTCATATTTTTCACCGAAGAAACTGAGAACATAACTTCTTTATAAATATTTTCACAATATGTCATATTTCTGACATTATTTACCCGCGATCTGCCGGAATTCCGCCCAAGATGAGGTGAGAAATCATGGGATGGCAGGGGTCATCCCGCGAGTGCGCCCCGGCACGCCATGAAATCTGTCAAAAAGTCATAAATTTTATATCAGCCGGTTCTCCCTGCTCTCAACGGTATGTCGGGAAGATCGACGGTCCAGGAGGCTGTGCGCATCATCATCACGCGGAACCCCTACCTGTACCGCGGCATGAGGATGAGGGTGATCAACTACAGCGCCGTCGCCAGGTACATCAGGGGTGAGGTGGAGTCGATCTCCGGCTCAGACGTTGACCCGAGCACCATCGTCACCGCCATCATGAGGCTGAGCAACGCGCTTGAGGGCCTCGTCGAGGAGGAGGCTGAGAGCCCCCTCAAGGGGAGCAAGCTCAACCTCGTCACAGGCGTCTCCGAGATCACCGTCGTCGCACCCCCCTCGAGGCACGGGGAGATCATCAATAAGATAGTCTCCACCGGCGACTTCGACTCGTACAGGTTCAGCATCCACCAGTTCTCGAACGGGATCAAGGTGATCACCAACTCGCCCCACGCGGATAGGGTGAAGGAGGGGCTCGCCGGGTACCAGGTCGACGTCAGCGGCGATTACGCCGAGCTCCACGTCAGGCTGCCCCAGGGCTCGGAGGCAAGCCTCGACAGCAAGGCCATCGTCCTGGACTCCCTCAGCCAGAACGGCGTCCATCCCGTCGACGCCTTCTTCACGGAGAGCGACGTGAGCCTGATCGTGAGTGAGGATGAGGCGTCGAGGGCCTTCGAAGTCCTCAGGTACCTGTCCGGATGACGGCGCCTGCGTCATTCCCGCCCTTCTTCAAGAGCAGCAGCGTGAGGCAGACGCCCGCCATCGAGAGGACCGCGGAGAGCTGGAAGACGGCCTTCAGCCCCCAAACCTCGGCCACGGCCCCCATTAACAGCGGGCTGAGGACGCCGCTGACGTTTCCGAAGGTCGAGAAGGTGCCTATCGCCGCCCCCCTCCTGTCAGGAGGAGCCTCCTGTGTGACGTAGATGTTGCCTGAGGTCAGGTAGACGCCGTAGGCTAGCCCCTGTATCCCTAGGAGGATGCAGACGAGCAGGAGCTGGTCGGTGAAGGCGACGAGGAGGAGCATCGAGGCCGAGAGGGCGAGGCTCGCCACCATCAGCCTGAGGGCGCCGGCCCGCCTCGCGTAGGCGCCTGTTGGGAACCTTATCACGGTTGAGGAGAGCCCTCGGACGGTGAATCCCAGGCCGACCTCGGCCTCGTTCAGCCCTATGAAGCCGCCGAGGAGGGGAAAGAAGGTGGAGAGGGAGGAGAACATTAGGGAGTTGACGAAGTTGGATACGCCTGCGGCCAGTATCCTGGCATCGGAGAGGACCCCGCTCAGGCCGGGCCTCTCAGAGCCGTCCTTAGGGCTCGGCCCACGTCCAGCCCCGCCGGGGACGAATAGGAGCAGGGCGAAGCCGACTACCGCGAGGCCGCCGCTCACATAGAAGGCGACGTTGTACCCGCATGCGCCCGAGATCAGGCCTCCTAGGAGAGGCCCCGTGGTGAAGCCGAGCCCCATGCTCGTCATGTAGACCCCTTGGGCGAGGCTCCTCCTTCTCGCCGGCGCCAGCTCCGAGACGTATACGAAGCCTATGGAGAAGGTTGAGCCCATGGCGACGCCGAGCAGGAGCCTCGCCGGGAGGAGGTGCTCGGCCGAGGTGGAGAGGGTGTACATTAGCGGCACGACGGCCATGAGGGCGTACCCCATCATCATCACGGCCCTCCTCCCGATCCTGTCCGAGAGGCTGCCTATGGGCACCGAGAGGAATATCATCGCTATGCTGGACGCTGCAGCGAAGAGGCCTATCATGGCGAGGGAGGCGCCGAGCCCCTGGGCGAAGGCGGGGAAGATGGGTATGGGCATGCTGTGGCTGGCGTCGGCGAAGAAGATGACGAGGCAGACGAGCAGTGCGCCCCTGAGCCCCCTCCTCTCGGCCGCGTCCAGCCCCTCGAACATCGACCCTTTATCCGTCCGTCTCGGTTATGAAGCCTTTCCCGACGGCGCCTTGGCTACCTATGACGCACGAGGCGGTACAACGAATATATCCCTATGACTACGGCGGCCCCGTAGCCGACCAGTGTCAGCCTGAAGACGTCGGCCGATAGGATGTCATGGGTGGCGAAGACTACGAGGGAGAGCCCCACGACTATCGAGGCGACGACTATGCCTATGAGCAGCCTGTACGTCGCCCGGTCTATGGCGCCGCCGATCCTGTCGAGGTCGTCATGGGCCACCTTGAACCTCACCGTGCCGCCTGAGAGCATCTTCAGCGTCTCGTTTATGCTCTGGGGGACCTCGGCGAGGCTCTGGAGTGCGTCGGCGAGGCCGAGGGTCGTCTTTCTCACCGTTTCCTGGGATAGCATACGCTTCGTCAGTATCTCCCCGAGGTAGGGCCTGGTCTCCTTCATGAAGTTGAACTCGGGGTAGAGCAGGAGGCCGTCGTCCTGCATCTGTATCATCACCTTGAGCATGAGCATCATGACGAGGGGGACCCTTATGCGGTACTTGTTCAGCAGGGTCGTCAGCCCCTGGAAGACGCTAGTGCCCGGCTGCTCTGGGTTGAAGCTCTCCCCCTCCAGGAGCATCAGGTATACATCGTCCTTGAAGGGGTCCATCAGCGGTTCCCTGACCCTGATCCCGACCTGTTGGAAGGTCTTCATCAGCCCATCGACGTCCTTGTCCTCCAGGGCGACGAGCATCCTCAGCATAACGTCGCGCCTCTCAGGCCTGAAGATCCCCATCAGGCCGAAGTCTAGGAAGACGATGTCCCCCTCGGTCGTCACGACGAGGTTCCCCGGGTGGGGGTCGCCGTGGAAGAACCCGTCCTCGAATATCTGCTTGAGGTACGCCTTGAAGCCCCTCACCGCGATGACCTTGGGGTCGTAGCCCATCTTCCTGATCGCCTCGACGTCGTCGATGCGGACCCCCTGAATATACTCCATCACGAGGAGCCTCTCGCAGGAGTACCTCCAGTAGATCCTGGGCACCCGGACGCCCTCGACGCCCTCCAGGTTCCTTGCGAGGAGGTCGGCGTTCTTCCCGTCACTGACGAAGTCAAGTTCCCTCCGTATCTGGCGGGCGAACTCCCTGACGAGGCCCGGGAGGTTGTAGACGGCGAGGCCCGGGAAGGCCTTCTCCGCCCTCTCGGCGATGCCCTCCAGGATGCCTACGTCGGTCTCGATCACCTCCCTGATGCCCGGCCGCTGGACCTTGAGGACAACCCTTGTGCCATCCATCAGCTCCGCCAAGTGGACCTGGCTCAGGGAGGCGGCGGCTATCGGCTTCTCGTCTACGTGCTTGAATGTCTCGGAGATCAGGCCGCATCTGTCCTCTATGACGGGCTTCACCTTTTCGAAGGGGAGGGGCTCCACCCTGTCTGTGAGCTTCGTCAGCTCCTCGACGAGGCCGGGCGGCAGGATCTCACGGCGGGTGCTCATGATCTGGCCGAGCTTGATGAAGGTTGGGCCGAGCTCTTGGAGGGCCAGGCGGATGCGCATGTTCGTGTCCATGCCGTGGATGTCTACCTCGTGCTTCCAGTGGAGCCTCCACTCGACCGTCCCGGGCAGTAGGTCCCTGACGAACACCTCGAAGCCGTGCTTCACGAGTATGCCTGCTATCTGCTCGTACCGCCTGACGGGTGGAACCATGGTTAACCCCCGGGCACCGCCCGTAAAAAAGGTGATTCAGGGGCCGACGGGCCGCCTAGGCGACCCTCACGCCGTTGGGCACGCGGTGGCTCACGGTCAGGAAGGGGGGTTTCTCCACCCCGTCCAGGTAGCCGGCGTCGAGGACCATCCCCTGGGAGACCGTCCCCATGATCCTCCTCGGCTCGAGGTTGCAGAGGACGACGGCCTGAAGACCCATGACCTCCTCCGCCGAGTAATCCGGCCTTATGCCGCTCAGGATCACCCTGCGCTCCGAGCCGAGGTCGACCTCAAGCCTCATCAGCTTATCCGATCCCTTGACGGGCTCCGCGGAGACGATCTCGCCGACCCTCAAGTCAAGCTTCTTGAAGTAATCTATCGAGATGAAGTCCATCATCCTTTCCTCGCCGACTGATACCATCTGTCTTCAACGTGAAAACATTAACGCATGTTTCGGCTACCTTTTTATTCGACGCCTCCGGTTCTAGGTCAGGTTTATAAGTCAACGTCGATATCGCTGGTGATATCAACCCCGGTAGATTGTTCTGGAAGGCGTTGCCATTGATGCGCTGGATAAGACACACGGCGATGGTCCCCAAGGGCTTCCTCCGGTACCAGGTGCTCAGGTTGCTGAAGGAGAAGCCGATGTCTGGCTCAGAGATCATGAGCGAGATCGAGGAGGAGACGGACGGCAACTGGAGGCCGAGCCCCGGCTCCATCTACCCGCTCCTAGCGTGGCTGCAGGACAACGGCTACGTTAATGAGGCCGAGGGGGAGCCGGGGATAAAGCGCTACTCTCTCACCGAGAAGGGCGGCGCTTTTCTGGAAGAAAACGTCCAGATGCAGGAGAAGCTTGGCAAACGCCTCGCCCACTATGGGCCGGGGCCGGGCCTGATGGGGCCGCCCTGGCACGAGTTCTTCCCCGAGAAGGCAGGGTCGGCGCTCCGCAAGCCAGCGATAGGGTTGGCGATGGCCCTCTGGGACCTCAACGAGGCACTGAGCCGAAATTACTCGGCAGAAGAGGCCGAGGAAGCGGGGAGGACCCTCGAGGAGGCCTCGAGGAGGATAGAGGAGATAACGAGGAGGCTTGGGGGGGCATAGAATGAGTGGAAGAGCCATAGAGGTCGAGGGGCTGACCAAGGTCTTCAACAGGAGCCTCGTAGCCGTCGATCACATCAGCTTCAATGTCGAGAGGGGCGAGATCTTCGGCTTCCTCGGCCCCAACGGGGCGGGCAAGACAACCACGATTAAGATGCTCTGCACCCTCCTCCTTCCGACCGAGGGGAAGGCTGAGGTCGACGGCTTCGACGTGGTCAGGCAGGCGGACGAGGTCAGGAAGAAGATAGGCGTCGTCACGGAGAAGCTTGTCGCCTACGACGCCCTAACGCCGCTCGAGAACCTCACAGTCTTCGGCAGGCTCTACGGGATGGACTCGGGGGTGCTGAAGCAGAGGAGCGAGGAGCTACTGAAGCTCGTCGAGCTCTGGGACTTCAGGAAGAGCCGCGTCGGCAACTTCTCCTCCGGGATGAGGCAGCGCCTAAACGTCGTCAGGGCCCTAATACACGATCCCGAGATAATCTTCCTGGACGAACCCACCATAGGCCTCGACCCGACGACGGCACACAACATCAGGGAGCTCGTCAAACGCCTGAACAAGGAGGGGAAGAAGACGATCCTCCTCACGACTCACTACATGGACGAGGCTGACCGCCTCTCAGACAGGATAGGGATCATCGACTACGGCAAGATCGTGGCCTTGGACACGCCCAAGAACCTGAAGGCCCCGCTCGGGCCCGAGGCTACGCTCGAGGACGCCTTCATGAAGCTCACTGGGACCAAGATCCGCGACGAGCCCGTGGCCAACAACCACAGCAGCAGATCGAGGTTCCACTTCGGGATTATGCGGAGATGAGGCACATGAAGACCTTCGATGAGATCCTGACCATAGCATACAAGGACCTGAAGGAGTTCACCAGGAACAGGATAGGGCTCTTCTTCAGCATCATCTTCCCCGTCATGCTCATAGCCATGTTCGGCTACATGTTCCCAAGCACCGCCAGCGTGGTGCATGATGTCCCCGTCGGCATCGTCAACCTGGATGAGGGCGTATACGGGGTGCAGATATCGGACGCCATCAGCGCGGCATTCTCAGGCTCAGGCGCCTTCAAGCTGGTCAACGTCTCGAACACAGAAGATGCCAGGAACATGATTTTCGACGGGACGATCAAAGGGGCGTTGATAATACCTGAGAACGTTACGATGTCCCTGGCCTCGATGAGTCAGGCGAAGATCGTGATCCTGAACGACCCAACAAACCCGACACTCTCGGCAGCCATAACCCAGGGTTTGAACGCCATCATCGAGGCCGTGTCCGAGCAGATCGCGTACTCCCTGATAGCGAGGGGGGTGCCGGGGATCGATCCGAAGTTCATCCTCCAGCCCGTCCAGACCGACATCCAGAACGTGGTCCCAGGCGGCGGGAACTACTTCGACTTCGTCGCCCCAGGCTTCATAGGCATGGGCGTGATGATGTCCGGGCTCACGGCTGTAGGTGCCGCCCTGGCACGTGAGAGGGAGATAGGAACCCTCGACGGCCTGCTGATGGCGCCGATATCCAGGGTCTCAATCATACTCGGGAAGACCCTGGCACAGACGATCCGGAACCTGATTCAGGGTGGCATAATCATAGGGCTGGCGATCCTCGTCTTCGGCGTCCACGTCCGAGGGAACCCGTTCCTCATAACACTTATCCTGATCCTTGGGACCCTCAGCTTCCTGGGGATAGGGATAGTGGCGACATCGGTAGCGAAGAACCAGGAGTCGGCCCAGTTCATCCTCGGCTTCCTCCAGTTCCCGATGATGTTCCTGTCAGGGGTGCTCTTCCCGACGGAGCAGATGCCAGTGCTGCTGCAGTATGTCGCCAAGGTCCTGCCGCTTACGTACGCCGTCGACGCGCTGAGGAAGGTGATGGTGCTAGGCGTCGGCCTCGACGGCGTCCTCTTCCAGCTCACCGTGTTGGTCGTTATCGGCGCCATCACCATCGCCATAGGCGTTCCGCTCTTCGACAGGGCGGTCAGGAAATAGCACGATGGGTAACTGGTGATCGACTTGAAGCTCTGGGATATACTGGGCATATCGGCCAACGGCGTGAAGGAACGCAAGTTCAGGTTCGCCCTCAACCTCATAGGCATACTCATCGGATGCGCCGCCGTCACCGGCCTGGTCTCCATGACGCAGGGGATGAGTAACACGATCACGGACCAGCTCGGCAGCCTGGGCGCATCGACTATAACCGTGGTACCAGGCAGCTTCACGGCAGGCCGCGGCTTCACGGGCGGAGGCTCATTCGTCACGCGTACCCTGGGCTGGATGGACCTCAACACGATAAAGAAGATACCGGACGTCGAGTTCGCGGTGCCTATCGAGTCAGGCGGCTCCGGCGCATACGTCGTGAGGGGTAAGACCTACGCTAGGGCGCTGACGGGTGTGACCGAACAGTATTTCGCGATAAACAAGGCGCTTGAGATCGCCGAGGGCCGCGTGCTGCTGCGCTCGGACCTGGCCGTCGCGGTGATTGGATACGACGTGTTTCAGCCTCCGAGCGAGGATGAGCCCATCCTCAAGCTGGGTGACCGGCTCAAGGTGACGGCCAGGGTGAACGGCGTCGACAAGGAGCTGACGCTGAGGATAGTCGGGGTGCTGAAGAAGACAGGCGGGAGCTTCGGCTCAAGCGACTCCGTGGTCCTGATACCCCTGAAGACGTACGAGCAGTTCTTCGAGACGGGAGGCGCCTACAACTCTATACAGGTGACGGCCACGTCGACGGATAAGGTCGAAGAGATCGCCCAGGCGATCAAGGCGAAGGTCGACCAGGTGACGGTTGTCACCGCCGCCTCCGCGCAGTCGATGGTGAACACGATCCTCGGCACCATACAGGCCGTGCTCGGCGGAATAGCGGCCATCTCCCTCGTCGTGGCGGGGGTCGGCATAATCAACACGATGACGATAAGCGTCCTTGAGAGGACCCGGGAGATAGGGACGCTGAAGGCCCTGGGGGCGAAGAGCCGCGACGTCCTCTTCATGTTCCTGTCCGAGGCGGTGCTCACGGGGGTGGTGGGGGGCTTGATCGGGGCCTTCGGCGGCTTCGGCCTCAGCGTCGCCGTCGGCAACTACGTAGGGCTGGCGCCTGACCTCAGCGTCTCCCTCGGGGCCCTGGTGGTGGGGTTCGCGGTGGTCACGTGCGTGCTCTCGGGGCTTTACCCTGCGTGGCACGCGTCCAGGATGAACCCCGTGGAGGCGCTCCGATACGAGTGAGATAAGATACGAGTGAGGCGCCGGCTCAGGATTCACCTCGTTGAGCGGACGAGGCCTCTCGGGGGCTTATGGCTGTGGTGGTAAAGGATGGTGCCTGCCACCCTGATCTTCCCCAGCTCCTCGAGGTCGGAGACGTACCCCTTGATGGTTGCGAGCCTGAAGCCCCATCTCTCGTAGTAGATGCTCATAAGCTCCTTCATCTCGATGCCATCCCCGCCCGCCTCCTCGATGGTCTTCAGCATCTCGTCCATCCTATCCCTGACCGACAAGGTGCACCCCATCGATCAAGATGACTAACTCGGATTTTAAATTTCTAACAATTCTGATGTATGCTTGGGAAGGTTGTGCAAACCTTCCTCGGTAGCGATGGAAAATGGCCCGGGTTTATGAATCTAATGGAATAATCTTATACATGCTCTTCACCAATTCTAGCCAGTGAATTCGTACGGCTGACCAGCCTTCACCATCATTCTCGGCGCCTAGCGGCGTCGGCAAGGTAGGTGGATACGGCGAGATTCAGCTGATCGCCATCCTCGTGGTGGTCACACTCGCCGTTGGCGCAATCGGCGTATTCGCCGCGCCCATCGCCTTCACCCAGGACAGGAGCGGCGACCACATAGAATCCTACACGGCTACCCTGCACCCGGACGGCAGGCTGGATGAGGTCTTCGTCTACACGCTCGTGTCGTCTGACACGAGGATGCTCTTCAGGTACTGGGATGAAAGACTCAGCTTCAGCAGGCTTTACTCGCCCCAGATAATCCCGATCTCGGTCGCGCCGCCGCCTGGCTCCATCGCCTACGTTAAGGATTACAAGGCTTCCGTGACCATAATGTCCGGCTGGGCCGGCTCATACGATGTATCCACGATAGGAGGCCTGGCCTACCTCAACGAGGCGGGCTGCTACAAGGCCGACTACTTCGCCCCCGGAAGCTACACGATAAGCTACTCGTTCAGGATAGTCATGGAGTTGGAGTCGGACTCCGAATACGATCACCTCAACCTTATGTTGGCGAGGGATCATCTGCCCTACAGGAACGTCAGGATAGTCATCGCGGACGCCGGCTACGTCTCAACGGTCTACGCGCATCCGCCCAGCCTCACCGTCAGCCACGAGGGCAGCGACATAGTGATCACCGGGAGCTCCGCGGAGAATGAGCTGCTGGAGTTCGAGCTCCTCATGCCCTCAGGCGCCAACTCATTCGACGCATACAGGATAATGGAATCGAATGAGAAGAGCCTGACCGAGGAGGCGAACATCGCGTACAGCAGGCAGTACTGGACGGCGTACTGGCTCGGTTACTCGGCCAAGGCGGTGGTCCTCCTGACGCCGTTCCTGCTCCTCGGCCTCTGGCTCATTTACGGGAGGGAGGAGGATGTCACCGTGCCCACCTACCTGAGCACCGTGCCCAACCCTGAGAGGAAGCCCTGGCTGGTCAACCTCGTGTTCAGGAAGGGGGTCTCGGACCTCGACGAGGACGCCTTCTACGCCACGCTGCTGGACCTCCAGAGGAGGAAAAAGATCAGGATCGAGTCGAGGGAGGGAGGTATGAAGATATTCATCCTCAGCAGGGATGTGGAGGATGCCTACGAGCAGAAGGCCATGGAGTTCCTGGGGAAGCTCGCCACCTTAGACGTCACATCTCCGGATAACCTGCAGGTGGTCTTCGACACGGATACCCTGAAGGAGCTCGCGGGCAAGATCAGCAGCGGCTCCGAAGACAGCCGGGCATCTGAGGCCCAGAAGGATCTCCTCACCCTCACAAACTACAGGTCCCCGCCCTGGAGCAACCTTGTTCCAATAATATTCGTAGGCGTCTTCTTTGTACCATGGTTATATGCGTTTTTCTTCTCCTCATTACCAAGCGGTATGATGTTGGTCGTTGTGGCCATGATGGGTTTCGCCTTGATCGGAAATATGTCCATGCGGCTCAAGCAGAAGGGTGGCGTCGGTGGGGATGGCTCCAAGGAGTGGGCTAAGGTGTCTGAGGCATTCTTCGTGAAGGGTAGACGCCGCGTCTTGCCGATCGCTGTCGTAGGTGCCCTGCTGTTGATCGCCGCGGTTGTCGTCTTCCTGTGGGCCCCTATCGTATCCAACCTCCTGTGGACGCCAGTGGTGCTGGGCACAGTGGTGCTCGGGCAGGGAGCCATCGCCTACTCCTTCCCATCCACGCTCTTTGGGAGGTGGAGGGAGGGTGTATACAAGGAGAAGCGGGAGTGGGATGCCTTCCGCGCCCACCTCAGCGACCTCTCCCAGATGAGAAAGTACTCAACAGAGGACCTCTCCATGTGGGGGAGCTGGCTAGTGTACGGCACCGCCCTCGGCGTCGGGGATAAGGTGGCTGAGGCGATGAAGGCACTCGATGTCAAGTTCGACGCCGTGCCAGCAGCCATGCAGGCGCACATGCATTTCTACTCGATGATAATCGCGAGGCCCCCGGTCAGCAGCGGAGGCGGAGGAAGCGGTGGACACCGGGGAGGCGGGCGCGGCGGTGGCGGCCACGGCGGCGGTGGCGGTCGCGGCGGGGGAGGAGCAGGACGTCGCTAGGCGGGCGTGATCTGTGTCAGTGGGCCATAATCTGATCCTCAGATCCACCTGATACTGCTTAAAAAAGGGAGTCTGCGCGGGATGTCTCCACCTGGTGGGTTCAAATCTCACCGGCTCCACCGCCCAACACACCCGCCCTATCGCTACGACTTTCTGAAAAGCTTCACACATTCAATATCACGTGCCCGAAAAGTGATAAGCCACGTACGTTGAAGGTATTAGTCGAAAATTATCGGTCGTGCCCCTTTTGATGACTGACAAGAGGAGTATCAACCTAATCAGCCTGAAACCGGATCCTGCGATCATTAAAATCGACGACGAGCTGGCCCTGGATGAGCCTTTATGCATCTTCGTGAATGGTGAGTATCATGCCACATTGATAGCGACTCCGACCCTTAAGGAAGAGTTGGCGGTGGGATACCTTTTCGCGGAGGGGATCATCGACTCCGCGGGGGATGTCAGGGCAATCAGCCTCAGGGGCGACGATGTTTTAATTGATTTGACCAGAGAGGTCGACCTGAGGGAAGCCTCCGTCGGGGTTATGAACCTGATAGTGACCGCCTGTGGATCGAAGATCAGGGGCATAAGCTCATTCACGCTGCCTAAGGTCGAGTCCGACCTCAAGGTCGAGGCGAGTAAGATCATCGCGATGTGCAAGGAGCTGAACAGGAGGAGCCTGGTTCACAAGGCGACCGGGGGAACCCACGCGGCCATGCTCTGCTCAGAGGACGGCGAGGTTCATGCCTTCGCCGAGGACGTGGGCAGGCATAATGCCGTGGACAAAGTGATAGGCTCGATGGTTCTCGGGAGACGAGGACTGGGGAGATGCATCCTGGTGAGCACAGGTAGGCTGTCCGGCGAGATGGTGCAGAAGGCCGGGCGCGGCGGAATACCTTTGGTCGCCTCGATGACTGTGCCGCTTGCCTCAGGGATACGCTTGGCTGAGGCGGCCGGTTTGACGCTGATCTCCCTCTGGAGGGGCAGATTGAAGGTACACGTGAACCCTCAACGGGTTCAGCTGTCCTAGGCTCGGCATGCACCCCTCGTGTAAGGCTGCTACGTGCCCGATCGCTAATATATTGACTGCATCAGGTTGAATAGCTCCGAGAACCTTTTTGATTTAGCCCTCTTCGTCCTGAGGTCCAGTTTGTCCTTGGCTACGTAGCTGATCGCCTTGGGTTCGCAGTACTTTACACACTCCGGGTCGCCGTCGCAGAGATCGCATTTGAAGGCGATGTTCGTGACCGGGTCCATGCTCACTCCGCCTATCGGGCAGGCCACGGTGCACACCTTGCAGCCCACACATGTCTGTTCGGAGACGACCATGGCCCCTGTCTCAGCGTTCTTGGCTATGGCGTTGACCGGGCAGGCCTCCAAGCAGAGGGGTGTGCTGCACTGCTGGCATATCATCGGGACGTAGTTGTGGAACTCGCCGCGCTTCTCGTACCTTATTACCCTTATCTTCGATCTTGTCGGGTTGCTCTTCCCCGCGTTCCTCAGGGAGCAGGCGACCTCGCATGCCCGGCACCCGACGCATTTCTCTATATCAACCTGTATGATCTTCTCCAAGCCTTACTCCTCCTTCTCCGGTTTCTCCTTGGCCAGCTTCGACGCCTTCTTGAGCTGGTCGGAGACGTCCTTCATGCCTAACCGCTTGAGGGTGCTCGCCCTCTGTAACCCCGTTTTAACGTCCCACCCTCTCAGGGCGTAGTATTCGTCCTTCATCTTCTCGAACTTTTCCCTGTCCAGCATCCTCCCCTTCTGAGGCCCGTCCGGTATGGGGACCTTGAAGAAGTACTCGTGCAGGGTGTCCTTCTCCCTGGACCGCCCGTCCCTCACCGCTATGGCTCTCTCCAGGTTGCATATGCGCTCGCCGGCCTCGAAGAGCCCCGCCTCATCCATGGGCACCCCCGTCGCCGCCGTGAACCTCTCGGCCGCGAACTCGTAGGACATGTCCCCGATCTGGGATCCGGGTGCGCCCACCCTCGACGGTCGGATCATCGTCACGCAGTATCCGAGGGAGTCCGCGACGGCGGCGCCGTCCATCTCGTATATGAGGGCGGCAGGCTTTCCCTCGTACTCGGTGGCTATGATAGCCTTCTCGGTGCCGAACATCTCCTTCGACCAGGCGAGGGCGGCCTCCCTCTCCTCAGGCGGCATGCCCGTATAATCATCCCTGGCCGGTTTGTCCCAGATGACGACGTGGTAGGTCGTCGCCCTAAGGCTGTTCCCCCTCTCGGAGATGGCCTCGCCGAGCGCTGTTCCTGGCTCCGCACGGAACTCGAAGGTCCTCATCGTCATGCCCTGGTTGTGTTTGAGGTACTCCATAGCGCTTGGCCCAAGTTTCTTCGCCAAGGCCAACGGCCCATCGGCGAGGGTGTCCCCGAACCCCTCCCTGTAGGCGACCTTGCGGATCGTCTCGAAGAGCGCCTCGGAGCTTCCCTTCTCGAAGGCCACGCCGTCCAGGTCAGAGGCCGTGACCTTCCCGTCGCTGTAGAGGTGCATGAGCCAGGAGACTATCGTGGCTATCTCCTTGTTGTCCATCCCGAGATCGGACATCATCCTGGTCGCCTTGAAGGACTCCCTAAGGTCAGTCATCCACAACTTCCAGGGCCAATAAGTCGGGTAACACCTCCAGATGCACGCACCGATTCCGGGTAGATCGAAGAGGGGCTGGCACGGGAAGGGGCAGCCGAAGCAGCCTATGTCCTTCACGTAGTAATCCCCGAGGGAGCTCTCCTCGTAGGCCTTCTTGACGTTCGGCCTCTCCCTCCACTCGTGGCTCTCGTAGTCGCCCACGACCCCCGCATCCCCCACGAGGAAGCCCTGCAGGTAGGCGTCCATCCCCTTGTCTCTGGGGATTCCGACGTTCAGCGCCTTAGCCTTCCTAACCTTGTCCACGAGCTGTCTGTTCAGCTCAAGCACTCTCTCCGGGTCGTGGACTTCGACGGGGTTTGTGCCCCTCACGGCCACAGACTTGAGTCTCTTATAGCCCATTGCGGCGCCCAGAGGCGTGCCGCTCCTGTAGTTGTGCTCGACTGTTGACTGTACGACGAGGTTCTCCCCCGCGGGCCCGATGCTCGCCACTTGGACGTCTTCGTCGTCGATCTCCTCCCTGATCAACGCCTCGGTTTCGAAGGTGCCCTTGCCCCAGATGTCTTTGGCGTCCCTGATCTCCACTTCGTCGTTATAGACGTAGAGGTAGACTGGTTTCTCGGCCCTCCCCTTGATGACTATGTTGTCGTAACCTGCGAACTTCAGCTCTGGAGCCCAGAAGCTGCCCATCCCGACGTTTCCATAGGAGTGGGTTTCGGTCTTCGATGGGGAGACGGCCGTCACCTCCATCCTCGAGGCCCCTATCAGCCCCGTGGCCGCCAGGGCGCCGGCTCCGAAGATAAGCGGGGCGTCATCGTCGAAGGGGCTCTGATTGACCCGGCTGTGCCTCCAGAAAAGCCAAGCGTTACCCCCTCTCCCCCCCAAGTACATTTTAGCCGCCTCGTTCCAAGGCTCGGTCGATATTTTGTCTTTTGAGAGGTCGACGTTAAGTGTCCTGCCCGCCCAACCATAGACCAAACAGAATCGCCAACTAAGACGTGAGGCTCAGGGCTCATTACATTTTCGGATAATACGACCACTTGGAAGGCCGATGCCAAGCTTGGGTTAAAAAGCTCACCGGGGTACATTTAAAATCGGTCAGCGAAACGTTAAGGAAGGAATTCTGCCGTGCCGCTCGAAGAGAAGCAGAGGGCCACGCTGCTTCAGAGGCTGATCGAGGCTTTCGGACAGGATAGGGTACTCACGGACTGTGAGGACCTCTACGTTTATTCTCATAGTTCTAGATTCGGGACGCGCCGCCTTCAGCAGCCTTTAGCCGTCTTAAGGCTCCGCTCAGAGGCTGATGAGGCAGAGCTCCGGAAGATCGCCGACGTCTATGGGGTCGCTGTTGTCAAGGATCACCTGGTTGAAGGTGAGGGAACGGCCCGGCACTCGAACGAAGACGTATTGATGATCGATTCTGGGAAGTACCTTGTCGCCGAATCCCTGCTCGAAAGGCTTTCCGAACTCGCTGAAACCAAAATGGAGAATAGTCGTAAGCTGAGGGGGGCACCTTCATTTCCGCACAGGTATATCTCCCTGCTTCAGAATTGCGGCGGTTACAGGCTGGAGGAGCTCGAGGATTCCGATAGCGGGTTCTGCATCTTGCAGCCATTCTTTGATGGGCTGGAGACGTACTCCTCCAAGGGGCGGCTAATACTGTCCAGAGGCCTTTTCAGAGGCGAGCTGGGAGCCACCGGGAAACTCGTTGACTCGATGTATAACTGCTCGTCATGCGGCCAGTGCTACGATCAAGTGACTCAGGAGGGCTTCGAGATGAATAACGCCATAGTGAGGGCACGCCGAGAGATCGTGAAGATGGGGGCCGAGCCGAAACAGTGTAAGCTCCTGAAGAGGAACATCGCCGAGAACGGAAACCCCCTGGGCATACCCGCCGAGGACCGAACCCTGTGGTTCGAGGATGTCGCAGACGAGTTCCCGTACAGACCCGGGGACATGCTCTACTGGACGGGTTGCTCAACTGCCTACAGGCTCCCCAACGTAGTCGTATCAACCACGAACATTCTGAGGAAATCCGGTGTCAGCTTCGGGCTGCTCGGCGAAGAAGAGGGGTGCTGTGGGCTCATCCTCTACCTGCTTGGGCTTTGGGATGAGGCCGAGAGGAACGCCTCCGCAAACGTGGAAAAGATGACCAGCCTCGGAGTGAAACGGCTCGTCACCAGCTGTGCAGGCTGCTACTTCGCCTTCACAAGGGTCTACGCCATGCTGGGCGTGGCCATGCCTTTCGAGGTTTATCACTCGTCCCAGCTGATGGAGTCCCTCATCCGCGAGGGGCGGCTTCACATGAAAGGCATGGAGGGCAGCTACGTCTGGCACGATCCATGCGATCTCGGGAGGCACTGTGGCGTTTACGAGCCTCCGCGGAACGTGTTGAAATCCATCCCCCGGCTCAAACTCAAGGAGCCTCCTCTGACCAAGAGTCACACCCTCTGCTGCGGAGGCGGAGGGGGGCTCTGGATGTACAATAAGGATCTCGCCGAGAAGGTGACGAATATGAAGCTCAGGGAGCAGCTTAACCCGCTGGAAGCCGACGGGGTCGTCACGGGGTGCCCGAACTGCATACTGATCATGAAATATGCGGCGGGGTCAGGGCGTGAGCCCAACATTTTTGATCTATCAGAGATCGTGGACAGATGCGTAGGCAGTAATTGAAGTCAATCGCACGCGACTTAAGAAGGACCACAAGGTAGCCAGGGCACGATGCAGGCTGCCGTCCATGTGAAAAAAGATAGGGGGTATCGATTTTAGGATGAAAAAGCCTCCTAAAATAGGCGCCACGCTACGCCCAAGACGCCGGCCACCACAGAGCGGGGACCGGGCGGCGAGTACCAGTTGAGAGGCATACGCGGCGATATGTAGGCCTATGGGCATGGACCGTGGCGTGCTAAAAAACGTAGGGGTATCGTTTATTGGCCGAAAAAACCGCCAATAGACAAGCCTATGAATACCACCACGCCGGCACCACTCCACACGGGAACAGTGATGAGCAAGATGAGGAAGCAGAAGATGGATTTTTTCGCCTTATAACAACTGGCTTGTTATAACAAAAAATGAGTAACCTCGCGCCATTCGATTTAGGTCGTCACGACATAACCGTACAATGGTGGGCCGGGCCGGACTTGAACCGGCGACCTCCGCGGTGTGAACGCGGCGTCCCAACCAAGCTAGACGACCGGCCCAACAGCACCCCATAACACGCTCGGATACAATAAAAATCCTTTTCC
>Ga0172364_10000149_pt1 | contig 42084 bp, 35 predicted proteins | sample LakKivSesite10cm_FD_114545 | JGI IMG/M metagenome (GOLD analysis project Ga0172364, IMG submission 114545) | Sediment microbial communities from Lake Kivu, Rwanda - Sediment site 10cm | ecosystem: Environmental > Aquatic > Freshwater > Lake > Sediment | place: Rwanda: Western Province, Lake...
ATCCGGCAGGTCGAACTCGCCGAGGCGGAGCGGGTACGTCCCGAACCGCCGGACCAGGCCGATGACATACTCGTAATTCCGGGCGGAGACGTTGCCGGGGACCGAGTGGTCGGACTGGAAGATGAAGCCACCGCCCTTCGCGGCGTTGAGCTTGGTCAGGACGACCCGCCTCAGCTCGTCCTCCGACCCGTTCGCCCAGGTTAGCACGTCCATATTCCCGCAGAAGGCGATCCGGTGGCCGTATTGCCGCCTCAGCTCGACGACGTCGAGCCCGGCCTTGGCTTCGAGAGGATTGTAGGCGTCGACCCCGCACTCGGTGAAATCGCCGAAGATCCGCCGGACGTTGCCGCAGCCGTGATAGATGACCGGGAGGCCGCTCGCGCGGGATTCGTCGACGATGGCCTTGACCACCGGCTTGAAATGCCGGCGCCAGTACTCGGGCGAAAAAAGCAGGTCCTTCCGATAGGCCACGTCCCCCCAGATGACCATCCCGTCGAGGAGGCCTCCGGCGGCCTTGATCTGGGCCTTCGTGATCCCCAAGGCGAACTCGCCCAGACGCTCCGCGAAGCGGCCGACCTCGTCGGGATAGAGGCCGATCCAGAGGAGGACGTTCTGGAGTCCAACGATGCGCCAGAGCATCTCCTGGGCCTCGCAAACGCTGCCGAAGACCGGGATCCACGGGTGGAGCGACTTCACGGTCTCGACCCAGGGCGGCGAGTTCCGGGCGAAGCCGTCCCCCACCCCGGCGATCTGGTTGTCGCCGGCGGCGAAATAGCGCCGGTCGTCCGACGGATCGTCAAAGCGGAAGGCCCGCATCTTATCGATCGTATCCGTGTCGAACGCGAGGAAGGCCGGCATCGGATCGGCGAAGTTCTTGCGGATGACCGCCTCGAAGCCCGTCCGCACCGTCACGTGGTCCGCCGTCTCCTCGAGGGTCTCGAAGGCCCGGATGTGCGGGTCCATGTTGGGTGTCGTGACGATCCAGTCGAGGTCGTAGTGCTTGTAGATGTCGGCGTCCGCGGGCAGACCCGTCTCCCGCCGCCAGCGTTCGAGGAACGAGCCCCAGAAGAAATCACTGACCGGGACGCGGTCCGCCTCCTGGTGCCGGAGGGTTTTCGTCATCCGGTCGAGCTTGGCCAGGCAGCCGGCGGTCCGCACCATGACGGCGTCCGTGTCAGTCCGTGTGGAAGACCTCTTCCATCGGCGCCCACCACTCCCCTTCCGGCCGGCCCGCGATAGGCTCCTGCAGGGGTATCATGATCTTCCACCAGTCCTGGGTCTTGGGATCGGCGGCCATCCTGGCCATGTCGGCCGCGTAATCGCTGCCGTGGTACTCGAAGTAGGCGAAGAGCTTCCCCTGCCAATGGAAGATCGAATAGTTATGGATGTGGCATCGCCGGATGGTCTCCAGGACCTCCGGCCAGACCGTGGCATGGTAGGCCTTGTACGACTCGAAGGCCTCCGGCTTGACCCCGATCAGCTGACCGAATCTCTTCATGGCGAGCCCTCCTTGACCGTATGTCCGCGGATACCCGGCGGCCCGTCGAGCTAGGCCTTGGCCCAGGCCCTTTCCGGCACCTCGAGCCCGGCCCCCTCACGGTGATCCGCCCGCCGCAGGAGCAGGGCGAAGACGAAGCCGATGATCCCGAGGCTGGCGAACATGACCTGGCTCGCGACGTAGGAGCCGGTCCTGTCGCGCAACAGGCCGTTCAGGAGCGGGAACAATCCCAAGCCGATGTTCTGGATGGCGGTCATCAGGCCAAAGGCCGTCCCGACGCGTTCAGAGCGGACGATGAGCGGCACGGACGGCCAGAGGGCAGCCGGGACGAGCACGAAGGAAAAGCCGAGCAGGATCATCGGGTAGACGGGATAGATCCTCGTCAGCCCCATGGCCAGATGGCACGGGATGAGCATGAGGGCCCCGGCGATCATGAACGTCGTCCTCTTTCCCACCCGATCGACAAGCCGCCCGGCGAAGGGCGCCAGGATCATCGAGGCGAAGATGATGATGCTGGTGATGCCGCCGGCCGTGCTAAAGATATGAAGCAGGTTGTTGAAGACTTGATGCAGGAAGCTGCCGATGGCCGGAGCGGTCAGGGCGATGCCCCACTTGGTGTGGAAGAAATCGGTGGCCAGGCTCTGGAAGGGGAAGATGGCCGCATAGAACGTGAAGCAGAGGGCAGTGACGAACCAGAAGGTCGGCTTGAACTCCTTGATGTCCTTGAAGACGATCTTGTCGCCGGCGCTCTCGTCGCGAAGATTGAGGGCCTTTTCGCCGCGCCTGTCGAGGACGATGTAACACAGATTGCCGATGAGGGACAGGGCGCAGGCGCCGACCGCGGCCATAAGGGCGGCCCGGTAGGTCCCGAAGTTCTTGGTGAACAGCTCGCCGGTGTTGAAGGCAAAGAGCGACCCGAGACGGCTGACGGTCAGCTGGACGCCGAAGGCCATGGCCATCTCTTTGTTCTTGAACCAGCGGGCCAGCATGGCGCTCTGGGCCACGACCAGGGGCTCGGAGCCGGCGCCGAAGACGAACCGGCCGAGAAAGATGAGCGGGATCGAACGGGCCTGCCAGACGATGGCCGCGCCGGCCAGGACGAGGACCGAAAAAATGATGCTGGCCTTGCGCGTGCCCAGCTTGTCGATGAGCATGCCGCCGAAGAGGACGACCAGGATGGCGGCGATGCTGTACATCGTGTTCATGGTCCCGACGGTGGCCCGGGCGGCCTTGAGCTCGTCGACGAGCGAAGGAGCGATGGCCCCGATGATGTCGTAGGCGAAATAGCTGCCGAACGACAGCGAGGAGATGAAGAGCAGGTTGACGAAGCGGTAGATCGGCCGGGTCGGGTGGAAGAAGCCGGCCGGCTCGGCGGTGGCGGCGTTGGTCATGGGTGGGCCCTCCGGTCCCCTATCTTCTGGAATCCGCGGAAAATAATCAAGCCTCTTTGTCCCCTGCCCGGCTGCTGGTATAATCCGCCATGGGAAAGAGGGGACGCCCCATGAGCAAGCCATCCCGCGGATTCCAGCTGTTGAATGCAGGAGGTCTGGCCGCGGCCTTCGAAGGGGCCCTCAACGATCTCGAGGCGGAAGGGATCGTCCGCCGCGTTTGGGCGCGTGATGGGACCGTCTGGAAAGAGGCGGACGCCGGGATCGGGAACCGCCTCGGCTGGCTCGATTCGCCGACGGCGGCGGCGACGATCCTGCCGGACCTCGGCGTCTTCGCGGAGTCGGTCCGCGGCCAAGGGCTGAGGCGGGCCGTCGTCCTGGGCATGGGCGGCTCGAGCCTGGCCCCGGACGTCTACGCGCGCCTCTTCGACCTCGAGCCGGGCGCCCTCGAGCTCGAGATCCTGGACACGACCGAGCCCGAGACCATAGCCGCGGCAGCGGCGCGCCTCTCCGCCAAAAAGACCCTGTTCATCGTTTCCTCGAAGTCGGGGACGACCGCCGAGGTCATGGCTCTGCTCGCCTTTTTCTACGACCGGGCCCGCCGCGACCTGGGGACCGATCGCGCCGGCGGCGCGTTCGTCGCCGTCACCGACCCGGGAACCCCGCTCGAAGCCCTGGCCCGCGAGCTGGGCTTCCGCCAGACGTTCCTGGGCCAGCCCGATATCGGGGGCAGGTTCTCCGCGCTCTCGGTCTTCGGGCTTCTGCCCGCCGTCCTGGCCGGGATCGATGTCGACCGCCTCCTCGGATCGGCCCGGGCGATGGCCCTGCGATGCCAGATCGAGGAGACCGCCGGCAACCCCGGGGCGCTGCTGGGGGCCTTTCTGGGCACGGCCGCCGTCAAAGGCCGGGATAAGCTGACCCTTCTCCTGCCGCAGCGTCTCCGGCCGCTGGCCGGCTGGCTCGAGCAGCTCATCGCCGAGAGCACGGGGAAAGAGGGCCGCGGCATCGTCCCCGTCGTCGAGGACAGGCCCGGACCCGCGGAGAGCTACGGCGAGGACCGCCTGTTCGTCGAGATCGGGGCGGCGGACGAGCCGGCCCCGCGGCCCGGGGCCCGGGTCCCCGAGGGCGCCCGGTCGCCCGTGGCCCGGCTCAATCTCGACGGCCCCTACGACCTCGGGGGGCACTTCTTCCTGTGGGAGTTCGCCACCGCGGTCGCCGGCCACATCCTCAAGATCAACCCGTTCGACCAGCCCGACGTCGAATCAACAAAGGAAAAGACCCGGGGGATCCTGGCCGCCGGCCACGGCCCCGGGGCCGAAGCGACCCGCCCCCGCCCCGCGGCGGGAGAGGTCCGCGTCGCCGGGACATCAGAGGACCCGGCGGCCGCCGGGCCCGGCTTCCTGCGCGCGAACCGGGACGGGGATTACCTGGCCCTGCTGGCGTTCCTGCCGAAGCGGCGGGCCATCGAGGATCTCCTGTCGGGCCTGGCCGCCGGCCTGCGCCTCAAGACGGGCCTGCCGGTCACGGTCGGCTTCGGCCCGCGCTATCTGCACTCGACCGGCCAGCTCCACAAGGGGGACGGCAACAAAGGCCTGTTCCTCGTCCTCGTTCCCGCCGACCTCGCGGACCTGCCCGTCCCGGCCGTCGCCGGAGTCCCCCGGCCGGCCGTGGATTTCGCCGCCCTATTCCGGGCCCAGGCCCGCGGCGACGCGATGGCCCTCACGGAAAAAGGCCGGCGCGTCCTGACCCTCGAGCTCGGGAGCCCCCTCGAGGCCTCCCTCGGCAAGCTCGCCGCGCTCCTCGCCTGAGGCAAAAAAAAGGGACGGCCGGCCCGGCCGTCCCGAGGACATTCCGCGAAAAGATCAGTAAAGCCCGACGCCGGTGACGTCGGCGTGGAAGATCGTCTTGGTCTTGGTCCGGTCCTTCTTGTCGACGCTGTCCTTGACGGTGACGTAGAACCAGAACTTATTGAAGAGCCGGAGCTTCTGGATGTAATAGTCGGCATAGGTCGTGACGTTGTCGACGGTGATCTTGGCGAGCTCCTTGCCCTTGTCGTCGGAGAGAACGATCGAGCTGATGTCGCCCTTCTGGAGCTGGCCGTAGACCTTGCCCTGCCCCTTGCCTTCCCACTCCTCGGGCTTATTGAGGCCGGTGATGGCCAGGGCCGGGACCGTTTCCCGGACCTTCATCTCGACGAAGTCCTCGGCCGCGAAATCCTGGTTGCGGGTGTAGATCGCCTGGCCGCCCGATTCGACGCTGTCGGCCAGGAAGACCGGCGGGTGGTCGGGCAGGAGGTTGCCCTTGACCTTGATCGTCTTGCCCACGACGGAGGCCGCGTCGAAGCCGGGCAGGACGATATCGAAGCCCTGGGCGGTCGAAAGATACATATAGCGCCCGAGGCCCGCCCGGACGACGCCCTCGAACTCGGTGACGGCCTGTACGGCCTCGGCGGCCGGCGTCTCGGCCTTCTTCTGGCAGGCCACGGTGACGGCCAGTCCGGCGAGGACGGCCAAGCCTAATAGAACGATGCCTATCTTCTTGGTGAAACGCATTGGAACTACCTCCATATGTCGAACGCACGTCCGGAAGGACCTCCCGAACGAGGAGTAGTTTATATCATCGCGGGGCCGAAAAGTAAAGAAAAAATTGGGCCGGGGGCGGCCCCGGCCGGGGACAGGCGATCTATCGTCCAACCGGCATCGGCCGGTCTGTCTTCACCCTACTTTCTCTTGGTGCCCGCCTTGGAGGAGGAGCCGGAGGACCGGGACGAGGAGCTGGACCGGCCCGAGGAGGACGAACGCCCCGAGGAGGAGCCGCTCGATCTCGGGGAGCTGACGGACCGCCCCGACGAAGAGCTCGGGCGGGGGGCGCTCATCGTCCGGCCCGAGGAGCCGCTGGAGCGGGAGGGCGAGGAATAGGAGCCGCCCGTCCGGGACGCGGAAGGCGTCCGCGTCAGGCTTGGCCGGGACGAGGACGGGGCGGACGAACGGGAGGGCGAAGCGACGGTGCTCCGGGACCGGGCCGAGGACGAGCGGGAGGAGGCCGTCGGCCGGGAGACCGACGGCGAGCTCGAGCGCGAGGACGAAGACGAGGGCCGGGAGATCGACGACGAGGACCGGGACGGGGACGGGGACGAGCTCAGCCGCGATGGCGCACGGGTGACGGTTGATCGGGACGTGTAGGTGCGACTTTGAGACCTCCCGGAAGAGGATTCGGAACGCGTCACGCGGGACGGCGCCGAGGCGTTGCCGTCGGGGCGGGAGACCCGGGCCGTGCCGCCGCGGGTCTCCGACGCTTCACGGCGCGTCGCCGGCGCGGAGACCGCCCGGCGCTCTTCGGGAGCGGCCGGCCGGTCGCGGCCGACCGTCGCGCGCTGGCTCGGGAAGGACCGGATGGCCCGACCCTCCGTTTCCGTGCCGCGCGGCCGGACGAGGCCGCTCCCCTCGCGAGTCCCGGTGACCGGCGGGCGTCCGTCGGACCGGATGGCCCGGCCGCCGGATTCGGGGGTGCGGATCGAGGGGCGCGCGACCGCGCCGCGCTCGGCCGGGGCGGCGACGACGCTCCGGTCCCTCGTCACGGATCTCTCGGCCGCGCCCGGGCGCAGCCGCGAGCGCGACAGCGAATTCGAGGGCGCGACGGACCGGACGGCGTTGCGGCTGCCGGGCCGGTCGGCGAGGGCCCTCCGGGCCGCCAGGGCCTCGGGCCGGACGTTGTCCACGACCGGCCGCAGGGAGGGCTGCTCGCGCCGGAGCTCGACCTGGCCGAGGCGTCCGCGGTCGCCGGCGCCGATCTGACGCCGGGAGAGGTCGCGGGCCTGGAGCTGGTCGCGGCGGATGACGGACATGGCCCGGTTGTGGGCCGAGAAGTAGCGGTCGTAGTGGCGGTCATAGAAGTGGTTGTCGACGAGCAGCACCGGCCGGTTGTACCAGCTGAGCGGGCACCAGCCGATGTAATCGCGGTCCCACCACCAGTGCACCCAGGCCGGGCCCCAGTGACGCTGGGGGATCCAGTACCAGCCCAGGCCGAAGCGCCAGTGCCAGCGGCCGTAGTGGTAGGTCGCCCAGCCCCAGGGCTCGGACGAGACCCAGGTCCAGCCGATGACGGGGTACCAGACCCAGCGGCCGTAGAGATAGGGCCGCCAGTCGGAATACGAGACCTCCGGCACCCAGACGTTGCCGTAGCCCCGCTCATAGACCCACTGCCCGTTGTCGGCGAGCTCTTCCTCGTACTCGGACATCTCGGCCGGCAGGTACTGCCGCTCGTTCCGCGCGGAGAGCTGGCCGTCCCGCGAGTCGCTCCAGGTGTCGAAGCCGTCCCCGCGGAGGTCCGCGTAGGCCGGATCGCCGAGGAGCCGGCCGTCGGCGGCGGCGACGCTCTCGCCCCGGTTGACGACGACGGAGCCGTCCTCGGTGGCGGCCTCGAGGCTGCCTTCCCGGACGGCCGCCTGGGTCTCCCGGTCGAGCCGGATGTCGAAGCGGTAGAGGCCTTCTTCGAGGACATAGAACGAGGCGTCGGGGGTATGGACCTCGATGCCCTTGTCGACGGCGAGCTGGCTCACCCGGAGATAGGCGCTGCCTTCGGTGAGATGGAGCTTGATGCGCTCGTCCCCCTCGGAGGGCAGGAGGGCGAATTCGACCTTGGTGTTATCGTCGAGACGGAGGTAGTTCCGGCGCCCGAAGTGGATCTCGGCCTGGCCGCTCTCGGTCCCCATCTTGTCGCCCTGGACCAGGGCGAGGTTGACCTCTCCCTTTTCGTAGCCCAGGTCCGACGTCCTCTGGACATAGACCGTGCCGTTGACATAGCTCAGGCGGGCGAAACTGTAGGGGTAGAAGCCTTCGTCCTGAGCCGCGAGGCCGAGGGGGATCGAAACGATGAATGCGGCCGCCATCAGAGCGACCTTTGTCTTGTTCTTTCTCATCGTCTTTCTCCTTCCGGCCTCATTAAAAGCAACTATCGTGCCAGCCTGTCCCCCAGGGGAAAAAGGGCCTGCTGTCCTCTCGGGGGGACAGATCCGTCTGGGGACATGTCCCCTCAATAGAAAAGGGACACGCGCCTGGGCCGCGTGTCCCTTGAACGAAGAAGTGGAGCCTTACCGGTGCCGCCAGCGCCGGATGAGCGCCCGGTGACGAAGGCCCCGTAGCCGGGCCAGGCGTTCGGCCCTGAGCCCGGGGCCGAAAGGCCGGCCCGGCCGGCCGAAGCCCAAACGGCCGGCGCGCCCGCCCAGCCGCTCCCGCAAGGCCTTCATTTTCTGGAGCTGCTCGGGCGTGAAGATCCTGTCCCGCTCGATCCGGCCCCGCAGGACCGCCTTCTCCCGTTCGGCCCGCAGCTTGGCGGCCCGGTCGATGAGGGCGTCGAGCTTGGCCCGGTTCGCCTGGGGGTCGCGGACGAGCTCGCGCCGCTCGGCGCGGACCTTGGCCATCTCGTCCCGGAAGGCCGTCCTCTCCCGCTCGCGGGCCTTGCGGAACTCCGTCAGGGCCTTTTCCTGTGCGGGGGTCAGGCCGAGAGCTTGCCGGGCCGGCATGCGGCCCGGCCGCTCCTGCGCCGTCGCCGGCGGCGTCTGGGCCTCCTGCGCAGCGGCGAGTGCCGGAAGCGACCAGGCGGCCAGGAAGGCCAGCGCGGCCGCTCCGACGATCATCCTTCGTTTTCTCGTTCTCATAGAGAAACCTCCTGAACTCATCTCGTGGGATTAGACGACCCTCCCGGAGATTCCTTTGAAGAAGGTCAGGGTCTTATTCCCCTGTTCCTGTTTGCCTCTCTCGGCGGCGAGGGAATCGCCTCTACTCTTTCCTGTGGCGGAGGCGGTCCAAAGTCACGGCCACGACGATGATCGCGCCGATGATGATCTCCTGGATGTAGTTCGGCCAGCCCATCATGGTGCAGCCGTTGCGGAGGAACGACATGATCAGGACGCCGATCATGGTCCCGAGGATGCTGCCCTCGCCGCCGTTCAGGCTGCCGCCGCCGATGACCACGGCCGCGATGATGTCGAGCTCGAGCCCGACGGCCACGGTTGGATCGCCGACGGTGAGCCGCGAGAATTCCATGACCCCGGAGAGGCCGCAGAAGAGACCGGCCAGGGCATAGACGAGGACCTTGACCCGGTCGGTCCGGATGCCGCAGAGCCGGGCCGTGGCCTCGTTCGAGCCGACGGCGAAGATGTGCCGCCCAAAGACGGTCGACCTCAGGGCGACGGCCAGGACGACGGCGAAGACGATAACGATCCAGACGCCCGGCGCCAGGAGCAGCCAGGACGGGCGGGGCGACTTGGCCATGAGATCGTTGATCCAGGTCATGGGCGCGTCGATCTTCTGGTTCCCGGCGATCCACTTGCCCGCGCCGCGGGCGATGCCCATCATGCCCAGCGTGACGATGAAGGGGACGAGCCGGAGGCGCGTGACCAGCGAGCCGTTGGCCAGGCCGACCAGGCCGCCGGTCGCGACGCCGAGGAGCAGGGCGACGAGGGGCGCCGCGCCCGCGTTGACGGCGTAGGCGGCGATGACGCTCGACAGGGCGATGTTGGAGGCCGCGGAGAGGTCGATGCCGCCGCTGATGATGATCAGGGTCATGCCCAGGGCGCCCAGGGCGACGATGACCGACTGGGTGGCGACGCTCTTGAAATTGGCGAACCTCAGGAACCGCCCCTGGACCTCGGGGATGAGGGCGAAGAGGGCGATGACGAGCAGCAGCCCGATGAACGGGCCGAAGAAGTTGAGGGCCTGGGACAGGCGGGCCCGGCGTTTTGGGCTCATGCGGCGCTCCTTGGGCTCGGCGGTTCGGCGCGGGGGGCCCGGCCCACCGTGGCCGCCGCCATGAGCGAGGCGGCGTCCCAGGCGGCGGCGGGACGGGACTCGACGCGGGCGCCCCGGTGGAACACGGCGATCGTGTCCGAAACGCCGAGGAGCTCGGGGAGATAGGAGCTGACGAAGAGGACGGCCTTGCCTTCGCGGGCGAGGAGGCCGATCCACTCGTAGATCTGGCTCTTGCTGACGACGTCGATGCCCCGGGTCGGCTCGTCGAGCAGGAAGACCGAGGCTTTCTGGTGCAGGAGACGGGCCAGGGCGACCTTCTGCTGGTTCCCGCCCGAAAGGTCGCCGACCTTCTGGGCCGGTCCGCGGGCTTTGATCTGGAGCCGGCCGATCCAATCGGCCGCGCCCCGGCGCTGGAGGGCCGGGCGGAGAAGGCCGAGGCGGCGGTAGGGCGCAAGGTCGCTCAGGGTCAGGTTGTCGGCGATCGAGAGGTTCAGGGCCAGGCCTTCGCCCTGGCGGTCCTCGCTGAGCAGGCCGAGGCCGCGCCGGATCCGGGTCCAGGGGGCCCGTCCCCTGAGCGCCGCGCCCGAGACGACGATCGTCCCGCCCTCGACCTCGTCCAGCCCGAAAAGGGCCCGGAGCGTTTCCGTCCGGCCCGAACCGATGAGGCCGGCGATGCCGAGGATCTCGCCTTTGGCCACGGACAGGCTGACCGGCGCGGCCATGCGCCGGCCCTTCAGGCCGTCGACGGCGAGGACGGGCTCGCCGACCGCGTGCTCGACGCGGGGGATGAGCTCGGTGAGCTCGCGGCCGACCATGAGCTGGATGATCGCCTCGAGCCGGGTCCCGGCCATCGTCCCCGCGCCGACGCTCCGGCCGTCGCGGAGGACGGTGAACCGGTCGGCCACGCGCTGGACCTCCTCGAGGAAGTGGCTGATGTAAATGACGCTGACCCCCTGGTCCTTGAGGCCCCGGACGATCTCGAAGAGCCGCTGGCTGTCTTCGAGGGCGAGCGAGCTCGTCGGCTCGTCCATGACCAGGATGCGCGACTTGTTGAGCAGGGCCCGGGCGATCTCGACGACCTGCTTGGCCCCGACGCTCAGCCGGCCGATGGGAACGTCGAGCGGGAGCTCGGGATGGCGGACGAGCTCCAGGGTCTCGCGGACCTTCCGCCTCATGGACTCCCGGTCGAGCCAGCCGCCGGCATGGACCTCGCGGCCGAGACAGACGTTCTCCTCGACGGTCATGTGCGGGGCCAGGGTCAGCTCCTGGTAGATCATGGCGACGCCGGAGCGCAGGCCGTCGAGCGGGCCGGACGGGACGTAGGGCCGGCCGTCGATCTCCATCCGGCCGGCGTCGGGGACGACGGCGCCGCTGAGGACCTTCATCATGGTGCTCTTGCCGGCGCCGTTCTCGCCGATGAGCGCGTGGACCTCGCCCCGCCGGAGCTCGAAGCTGACGTCGTCGAGGGCCCGGGTCGCGCCGAAGGACTTGCTCACCCCGGCCATGCGGAGGACGGGGGGCGCGCCGGGTCCGTCGGTCATCAGTCGTTGATCAGCGAAAGGTCGGGCGAAAGGAGGGCCTTGATCTCGGCGAGGTCCATGTTGTCGGCCGTGACCATGACGACGCCGGTGTCGATGACCTTCTCGACCGGCTCGCCGCCGAGGTGGGCGACGATCGTCTTGACGCCGAGATAGCCCATCTTCTCGGGGTTCTGGAGGACGAGGCCCATGATCTCGCCGTCGCGGAGGCCCTGGACGAGCTTGGGCGAGCTGTCGAAGCCGACGAAGACGACCTTGCCCGCGAGCCGCGATTCCTGGAGGGCCCGGAGGGTGCCGAACGTGCTCGACTCGTTGGGCGTGAAGATGCCCTGGACGTCGGGGAAGCGGCTGATCAGGTTCTCGGCCAGCTGGTAGGCGGTCTCGGTCGTCGCCCCCGCGTACTGGTCCTGGACGAGGAGCGTCAGGCCGGGGAATTCCTTTTGGACCGTGTCGAAGAACCCGGCCTCGCGCTGGACGGTGCTGGCCGAGCCCTCCTGGTAGCGGATGAGGAAGATGCGGCCCCGGCCGCCGAGGAGCTGGCCGAGCCGCCGGGCAGCCAGGACGCCGCCCCGGTAATTGTCGGTGGCGACGTAGCTCACGTAATCGCTGCCCTGGAGGGCGGAGTCGATGATGACGACCGGGATCTTGTCCCGCATGGCGTCCCCGACGGGCCGCATGAGGGCCCGGTCGTCGAGCGGGGCGAGGACGATGCCGTCGACGCCGCGGCTGACGAAATCCTCGACCACCGTGATCTGCTGGGCCCGGTCGTCCTCCTTCTGGGGGCCCTTCCAGATGATGTCGACGCCGACCTCCCGGGAGGCCCGGACGGCCCCGGCGTGGATGGCCTTCCAGAACTCGTGAGTCGTGCCTTTCGGGATGACGGCGATGGTCAGGGTCTTGGCCTTGGCCTCGGCTCCCCCGGGGGCCGCGCCCTCCGAGGGCTTCTTGCCGCAGGCGGCGAAGACCAGGACGAGGCCCAGAGCGCCGGCGAAGAGCTTCGAAGCGAGGGATCTCATGGCCTCAGTATACCCAAGAGGCGGGGACCGGTCAAAGCGGCCGAACAAAACAGGGGGGAACCACCTTCGGGCTCGACGCCCCAGGTAGCTCCCCGCCTGGCCGGGGACCCGCTCCCCGGCGAACGCTGTCCGAGTCGGGACTTACTTCTTCTTCAGGATGGGCATGCCCGTCTTGGCCGTCTCCTGGACGATGTAGCCGGCGGGGACCGCATCCAGGGCGCCGGGACGGACATCGCGGGCGAAGAAGTAGATCGTCTGCTTCCGGCCGCCCTTCAGCAGGACGTCCTTGGAGTGCAGGAAGTAGCCGACTCCCCTCGAGTTCTTGAATTCATAGGCCATGTCTATAACCTCCGTATGAAATTATTGCCGCGTCAGAACTTGTAGCCCAGGTCGATGCCGAAGAGATGGGCCCGCGTCTTGAACGTCCCCTGCATGAAGTCCGGCAGGTCCGGCCGCTCGCTCGTCCGCTTCTTGAAGTTCTCGAAGTGATAGGCGAAGTCGATGGTGAAGTGCCCGACGGTGTAGCCGAGCCCGGCCGTCAGGGCGAGGCGGTCGGCATCCGGCAGGGTCGAATCCATGGTCGTGGCCGGCTGGGGCGTCTTGTCGTAGATGACGCCGCAGCGCAGGGCCAACCGCTCCGCCGCCTGGTACTCGAAGCCCGTCCGGAGGAGGTAGCTGTTCTTCCATTCGGTCGGGACGACAAGGTCCTCCGTGAAGGCGATGTCCGGGACCTCGATGTGGAAGGTGTAGGATTTGTAGACGCTCCAGAAGACCCAGTGGAAATCGACCGACCAGATGAGCTTCTTGGCGAGGTCGAAGGACACCCCCATGGTCAGGAGGTTGGGGAACTTGAAGCTCGTCTCGCCCGTCCCTTCGACGGCCCCGAGGAGCGGGTGCTCCAACGTGACGGAGCCGGCGTAGTCCATCGTATACCCGCTCCGGTAGTTGAGCCCGAGGCGGAAGCCCTTGCCCCTGTAGAGGAGCCCGCCGTTGAATCCGAAGGACGTGCCGTCGACGGACGCCGTGGCGGGGACGTCCACCGTGGCCGGGGCCAAGGCCCGGAGCCCGGATCCCGCGCCGATCGGCTCCACGGGGAACATCTGGGTGATCGACTGGTCCAGCTTGGAATAGATGAAGGCTACGCCGAGGCCCAGGGAGAGGCGGTCGGTGATCTTGAAGGCGATGGCCGGGTTGACGAAGAACGTCTCCATCTCGCCCGACGTCCCCAGGTAGCGCCAGGGGAACGTTTCCGGATCGGGCCAGCCCATGCCCAGGCCGTAGGGGGCGAAGACGCCGAGGCCGACGACGGCCTTCTTCGACAGCTGATGGGTCAGATAGAGGTTCGGCGGCGTGAAGAGGTCTTTGTTCTGGTTGTACCGGGGCGAGCCGGGATAGTCGGGAAAATCCACGTATCCGCTCGGCACGACGAAGGTCGCCCCGCCCATGATCTGGGTGCCTTCGAGCCAGGCCATGCCGGCGGGATTGTGCCAGAGCGCCGACGGGTCCTTGGCCAGGCTGGTGAAGGCCCCGGCCATGGCCATGGCCGCCGCGCCGTGCTCGTAGATCATGAAGCCGGCGCTCTGGGCCGCCGGCACGGCCCCGAGCAGCAAGGCCGCCGCGATGATCAGCGTCTTCGTCTTCTTCATCTCAGCCTCCTCGGTGAACCGTCCGGTGACAACCCTGTCCTTTCCGCCTGGGTCAACTATTATAAGAAAAGGCCCCTGATGTCAAGCCGGGAACAGGGGGGAATGAGCCGGACGCGCCTCACTGAATGAAATCGACCGTCGGGGGCATGTCGGAGGGGATGATCGTGCCGTAGGCGTCCTCGTAGCGCTTGATGTTCGCCTGCAGCGCTTCGAGAAAGCGCTTGGCGTGGGCCGGGCTGACGATGATCCGCGCGACGAGCTTGCCGAAGGGCCCGTCGGGGAAGAGGAAGGCGAAGTCGAAAAGGAACTCCTCGCGCGAATGGCGGATCGCGGCCAGGCTGGCGTACTGGCCAAGTGCCACCGCCTCGTCAACCTTGATCTCGACCTTCTTCGGATCGGTCTTCTGGTCCATGGTCCCTCCCGGATCCGGGCGTTCGCCTCATTGTGGGGCGAAACGGGCCGGAAATCAATAGGATGCGGCCCTCGAAAAAAAAGCGAAGAAAAATGATAAAAAACACTGGACATCCTTTGAGCCGGTGCTATAATGGTATTGGCTTTCTTGCGCGGGCTGGAGAAAGCCCCCACCTTTTTGGTTCCCATCACCAACCCCCCTTTTGCTGACAACAGCCCGCACTTCTCCGCGCACGGGACACCAGATAAGAAATATCACGCGGGCGGGACCGGGCCGGCTCCGGGCCGGGATCCTCAGTCGGTATAATAGAGGATGGTCTTCAGGACGGCGGCCGCGCAGACCCTGCAGAACGGTTTGGCGCCGCGGGTGAACATCAGGCAGTCGATCTCCGGCCGGTACAGGCCCTTGGCCGCGTAGCCGGCGCCTTCGAACGCGCCGACCCGGCCCCAGAACTTGCTGGCCCGGAGGAAGGCGTCGACTTCTTTGGCGTTCTCCCGCGACAGCCGGTCGGATTCCTCCTCGGCCTTGGCGATCTCGGACGCCGGCGCCCCTTCCCTCTTCATCCGGGCGATCGCCGCATTCGTCTCGCGGCGAAGCTTCTGGTAGGCGTTGTCCATCTTGTCGAAGGCCGCCTTCTCCCACGGCGTCGGGATGGCGGTGCCGGGGCTCACCAGGCTTCCCCATTTCACCTTGCCGGGCTCGAGCAGGGCCGTGATATTCGGCTCGGCGGGCTCGACCCCGGCCGGGTAGAACTCGTTGTAGGCGACGTCGGAGGTGTAATACTCGTCGGCCAGCCCGGCGAACGCGTGCCCGAACTCGTGGAGGAACAGGTACTCGTACCACTGGTTGTCGGCGGTGAAGGTGCAGTAGAGGTTGTAGATCCCGCCGCCGCCGTAGCGCGCGTGGTTGACCATGATGTAAAGCGCGTCGTAGGGGACGTGGGCGGCGATGTCGCGCAGGCTCTTGTTGTCCTCGGTCAGGAGGTAGCGCTCCGAGCCCAGGGCGTCGAAACTGGCGTTGAGGACGGTCGACTTGAAGATCCCGTGGCTCGGCTCGTCGCAGCCGCTCTCGGCCGAGGCCTTGAAGACGCCGGACATGTTGAACTTGTCCCGGTTCGACCGGTAGGGCTCGAGCGAGAAGAAGACCCCGACGAAGCGGTCGAGGTCGGCCGCGAACTTCGCTTCTTCGGCGGCCGTGTAGCCCTCGGCGAGGATGGCCACATCGACCTTGCGGCGGGGCTCGCCGGATTTGAGCGCCTCGAAGACCTTGACCCCGGCCGCGAGCCGCTCGCGGATGACGGTGGCGGCCGCCGGATCGACGACCTGGCTGAAGAGAGGATGATAAGCGTTCTGACGGTCCCGCCCCTCGACCGTGAAGCGGATGGGCTTCTTCGGATACGGCAGGAGGGCCGATTCGTGATAGGTCCGCCGGACCCCGTCAAGGGCCGGGCCGGAGGTTCTGTACTCGCCGAAATAGCTGTCGTAGCCCTTGCTGAAGATGAGCGCTCCGGTCTCCGCGTCGAAGACCTTGACGAGATAGCGGCCGAGAGCGAAGGGATCGAGGAGGTGCGTGCGGCTGCCGGCCCAGACGCCCTGGTCGTAGACCTGGTCGAGGGTGATCGTCTCTTCGGCGGCGTTGCCGGCATGGAAGAAGTCGACGCGCAGGGTCTTCGCGACGAACCAGCTGTCGAAGGCCGGGCCCTTCTGGGCCGAGGCGCATCCGGCGACGACAGCGGCCAGGGCGGCGACGACGAGCAGGCGCTTCATGGCTCCCCTCCTCACGACGGCCGGACGATCCGGCCGGCGGTCTCCTTGATGATCTTGAACGCGGCCGCGGCGGTGATCTGGGCGGGGTCGCGGCTGGGATTGAGCTCGACGATATCCAGGCCGACGATCCGGCCCTTGAGGGCCTGGAGGACCTGGATCGCCTGGCGGGTCGAGAGCCCGCCGGGCTCGTGGTGGGAGACGCCGGGCGCGAAGGCCGGGTCGAGCGCGTCCATGTCGAAGGACACGTAGACCGGATCAGCGAAGCGCAGGTGCAGCGTCTCCTGGATGTCCTTCATCTCGACCATCCGGACCCCGCACTTGAGGGCCCGGGCCCGGTGCTCGGCCGTGATGGCCCGGACCCCGACCTGGACGACGCCGGCGGCCAGGCCGTCCTCGAGGATGCGGGCGAACGGGCAGGCGTGCGACAGGCGGTCGCCATAGAGGTCGTCGTAGAGGTCCGGGTGGGCGTCGAAATGGAGGACGTCCAGGGGCTTGTGGTGGCGGGCGAAGGCCTTGAGCACGGGATAGGAGATGCTGTGGTCGCCGCCGAGGACGATGGGCACGGCCCCCTTGGCCAGGATCCGGTCGACGGCCTTCTCCGTCAGGGCGAAGGTCTTGTCCGGATCGCCGGACGTGTCGACGTCGCCGAGGTCGACCAGGACCGTGTCCTCCTCGAGGTTGACCCCGAGCTCGGTCCAGCCGCAGTAGCACTTGCCGGTCGAAACGGCCCGGACGGCGGCCGGCCCGCCCGCGGCGCCCCGGAGGTAGCTCGACTTCTCGTCGAAGGGCACGCCGAGGATGGCCATCTTGTAGTCGGGGTTCTCCGCGAGCGGCTTGGCCGCTCCGCCGAAATCGGACATCTCTCACCTCCAGGCCGGGGTTCCGGCCGATTATACCGGATTCTGCCCCGGTGGCCCAATAGCCTCTCGCTCTCAAAGGAGGCGGCATCCCTCCCGCCAAGAGCCGCGGCGGCAATGGTGGTCCCCGACGACCCCCGTAACGGAGGAGGACCCGCCGCAGGCGGGGGAACCGTCGGGACTGGTTCCCGGGGGGGGCCGGGGGGCTAGGGGAACATCATCGCCGAAAAACCGCGGCGACACCGCGGATTGGGGAGATGGCCGAAAAGGGGCCGGAAAAAAAGCGGGGGAGAGAGATCCTCCCTCTCCCTTTTCACAACCTTGGCACCGCCTCTTTCGAGGCCGTCGCGCCTTGAAGGCTGCGACCGCGGGCAGGATCTCATGGCGTCCCGGCCGGGTCAATCACCCGCCGCGGTGAATCCCGCGATGAGAAACCGGCCCTTCTCTCACCCCCCGTTGACTTTGCGGGGCCCTTCCTTAAAATAGGTAGCAATGGCCGACGCGCTCCGGATCCAGGACCTCCGTAAGGATTTCCGTCTCGGCTTCATCCCCAAGACGTACAAGATCCTCCGGGGCATCACCTTCGCCGTCCGCGAGGGCGAGATCTTCGGCTACCTCGGGCCCAACGGGGCCGGCAAGACGACGACGATCAAGTGCCTCCTCGGCCTCATCCATCCGGACGCGGGGACGATCGAGATCCTCGGGCGCTCCTACCGCTCGCCCCGTGCCCGCGCGGCGCTCGGTTTCCTGCCGGAGAACCCCTACTTCTACGACTACCTCACGGCCCGCGAGTTCCTGTCGTTCACCGGGGACCTCTTCGGCCTGGACCGCGACGAGAAGGCCGCCCGCATCGCCCGGCTCCTGGCCCTCGTCGGCCTGGAGCGGGCCGCCGACCTGCCGCTGCGCAAGTATTCCCGGGGCATGCTCCAGCGCGCCGGCCTGGCCCAGGCCCTCATCAACGACCCGAAGCTGGTCATCCTCGACGAGCCCCTCGGCGGCATGGACCCGCTTGGCCGCAAGGAGATCCGCGACATCATCGTCCGGTTCAAGGACGAGGGCAAGACCGTCTTCTTCACCTCGCACATCCTCCAGGACATCGAGATGATCTGCGACCGCGTGGCCATCATCGTCGGCGGCCGGATCGTCAGGGCAGGGGCCCTCCGCGACCTCGTCTCGGAGCGCGTCCTGTTCACCGAGGCCGTCGTCGCCGGGGTCGCGCCGGGCGCCTTCGCCGGGCTCGGCGAGAGCGTCTCGGTCCAGGGCGACCGGGTCCTGCTCCGCCTCTACGACGAGTCCCAGGTCGACGGCGTCCTCGACCTCGTCCGCTCGAACCGGGGCCGCCTGCTCTCGCTCAGCCCCCGGACCGAGACGCTCGAGGACATCTTCGTCGAAACGGTGACACGAACATGAAGATCGGGGCCATCGCCGGGATCACGTTCAAGGAAGCCAAGCGCGACCGCGTCCTCTACCTGCTCTTCTTCTTCGCCGCCCTCGGCATCGTCGCCTCGCGCGTCCTGGCCCTCCTCACCGTCGGCGACCGGACGAAGATCATCAAGGACGTCGGCCTGGCCTCGATCTCGGTCTTCGGCGTCCTCATGGCCATCCTCATCGGCACGGGCCTCGTCTACAAGGAGATCGACAAGAAGACGATCTTCACGCTGCTGGCCAAGCCCCTCCACCGGGCCGAGTTCATCCTGGGCAAGTTCCTCGGCCTCGTCCTGACGCTCTTCGTCATGACCGCGGCCATGGCGGCGATCTTCCTGGTCCTCGTCTACGTCCACACGCTCAAGATCGAGGGCGCGCTCCTCGTCGCCGTCGCCTACCTCTTCGTCGAGCTCGTCCTCATCACGGCCGTGGCCGTCCTGTTCTCGTCGTTCTCGACGCCCATCCTGAGCTCGCTCTTCGCCCTGGGTTTCACTCTCATCGGCCACCTGTCCTGGGGCCTGGACCTCGTCGTCCAGAAGATGACCCCGGGCCTGGGCCGGACCCTCGTCCGCGTCCTCGCGACCGTCCTTCCGGACCTCGAGAACTTCAATTTCAAGACGGAGGTCGTGCACGGCCTGCCCATCCCGCCGGGGATCTACGTCTCGTCGCTTCTCTACGGCCTCTGCTACACGGCCTTCATCCTGGCCCTGGCCGTCCTCATCTTCCGGCGGCGGGATTTCGTCTGACGGGCGGGCCCGAGGCGGCAGGACGATGGTTTCCGCAGAGTTCCCGAAGAAGGCCGCGGGGACGCTCGTTCTCGCGGGGCTCCTCCTTCTCTCGGCGGCCGGGCTCGCGGCGCTCAAGCTCTCCCTCGACCGGATCGTCCGCAAAAAGGTCCCGGGCTCGTCGATCATCTACGTCCCCTCGGGCAAGTTCCTGAAGTTCGCCACCTTCGGCTACCGGGCCCTGGCCGCCGATGCCGTCTATCTCTGGTCCATCCAGTACTACAGCACGCCGACGATCGACGACCGCTTCGACCACCTCGACCACGTCTATGCCATCATCAACGAGCTCGACCCCCGCTACCAGGACCCCTACGAGGTCGGGGCCATGATCGCCGTCCAGGGGGCCCAGGAGAACCAGGCCCAGCGGCCGGAGGTGGCCCGGAACCTGATCGCCGCCGCGTTCAGCATCCTCGACCGGGGCACGGCCAACAACCCCGACCAGTGGATCTATTCCTTCGACGCCGGCCACGTGGCCCTGATGAACCTCAAGGACTACGCCCTGGCCGAGACGTATTTCGAGCAGTGCATGAGGATCCCCGGCGCCCCGCCCTTCGTCGAGCGGCTCCGGGCCAACGCGATCTACAAGAAGGGCGACCTGCAGACGTCCTGGGAGACGTGGCTCGACATCTTCAAGCGGGCCCCGGACGAGCGGACGAAGAGAATCGCTTCGAACCATCTCTACCAGGTCAAGGCGGCCATCGACGGGGCCGCCCTCGAAAGGGCCGCGGCCGAGTACCGGAAGCGGTTCGGGCGGCTGCCGGCCGACCTGGCGACGCTCGTCCGGGCCGGCCTGCTCCGCGAGGTCCCGAAGGACCTCGACGGCCGGGACTACGTCTACGATCCGGCGACGGGATCGGTGAGAACGGCGATCAGCCCATGGCGACGCTAACGATCGTCTTCGTCGCGCTCTTCGGGCTGGCCTTCGGCAGCTTCCTCAACGTCGTCATCCACCGCCTGCCGCTGGGCCAGAGCCTCTCGCGGCCGCCCTCATCCTGCCCGGGCTGCGGCGCGCGGATCAGGCCCTATGACAACATCCCCGTCCTGTCCTATCTTGTCCTGAGGGGCCGGTGCCGGTCGTGCGGCATGAGGATCTCGCCCGAGTACCCCGCGGTGGAGGCCCTGACCGCGGCCGGCCTCGTCCTTGTTCACCTCAACGTCGGCCGGGCTTTCGGCCTCGACTTCATCGCCGGGGCGGTCTTCACCTGCGCCCTCGTCGCGCTCGGCTTCATCGACTACCACCACCAGATCCTGCCCGACGCCATCACCCTGCCCGGCCTCGTTCTCGCCCTCGTTTACGCCTTCTTCCGCGGCGGGCCGGCCTTCCGTAGCGCCCTCCTCGGGGCCGTCGGCGGGGCCGGCTTCCTCCTCCTCGTCTACGCGGCGTATTTCCTCGTCCGGAAGAAGGAAGGCCTGGGCATGGGCGACGTGATGATGATGCTCATGGTCGGGGCCTATCTCGGCCCCTGGCGGACGCTGCTCGTCCTCATCCTGGGATCGTTCGTCGGCGCGCTGGTCGGTCTCTACGTCATGGCCCGCAAGGGCAAGGACGCCCAGTTCGCGCTGCCCTTCGGGACGTTCCTCGCGCCGGCGGCTTTCGTGGCCATGGTGTGGGGGGACCGGATCGTCGCGATCTACAAGGCCTACCTGAGCTCGCGCCTCGGGTGACGGCCCGCCGTCAGGACCGGCGCGACTTGACCCGGATCGAAAGGACCGTCGCCGTCGTCGCCCGGACCTTGAACCGTTCCGCGACCGGCAACCCCGGCACCCAGGCGATCTCGCCGCGGGAGACGAGGACCGGCAGGCAATCCCGGCGCTCACGAGGAATGCCCTTGGCCCGGAGGATCTCCTTGAGCTTCTTCCGTCCCGGCGCGCCGAGGGGACGATAGAGATCGCCGGGCCGCCGCGTCCGGATGAGGAGGGGGAAAGAGAGCTTGTCCGCGTCGAGGACGGCCCCGGCCGCGTCGCCCCCGGCCGGACGAGGGACGCGACCGCCCGCCCTGCGGCGCGCACCGGAGAGCCAAAGGTCCGCCGCGGGGACGGGTACGGTCCCCCGCCCGTCCCAGAGGATCCGGTAGGGGCGCGCGTTCGGAGCGCGCTTTTCGAGCCCGATCCGACCGGCCTCGCGCCGCAGGACGATCCCCTTGCGGAGCATGAGCTTTTTTCCGTCGCCGAGGGCGCAGAGAGAGGCCACGTCCTCGAAGGAGACGTCGCGGAGGTCGCCCAGGACCTGGCGCAGGAACTCCCGGCCGACCCGGCGGGCCAGGGCCGGCAGGAGAAGCGACAAGGTCCTCATGTCGAGGGAGATCTCGCGGCCGCGCCGGATGATGAACTCGTCGGCCAGCTCGCCGACAAAGCCGCCGAGAAGCTCGTCCTCCTCCCGGGCGATCTCGGCCAGGCGGGCGAGGTGGGCGACGATGCGGGGCTCGTACCGGCGCTCGAGCTCGGGCAGGAGCTCGGCCCGGATCCGGTTGCGGAGGAAGCGGCGGTCCACATTGGAGGCGTCGATCCGGAACGGCAGGCTTGCGGCGGCGAGCCAGGCCCGGAGGTCCGGACCGGCGATCGCGAGGAGGGGCCGGACGATCGGACAGGGTTCGCCCGCGGCCAGCGGCGCAATGCCGCCGAGCCCGGAGATCCCGGTCCCGCGCATCAGGCGCATGAGGACGGTCTCGGCCTGGTCGGTCATCGTATGGCCGGTCGCGATCTTGGTCGCCCCGGCCGCCGCCGCGGCCCGGCGGAGGAAGGCGTAGCGGAGCTCGCGCCCGGCCTCCTCGAGATTGAGCTTCTTCGCCGCCGCCCGGCCGCGGACGTCCGCCGAGCCGACCCGGAGCGGCAGGACCCAACGCTCGGCCAGCCCGCGCACGAAGCGCTCGTCCTCGTCCGCTTCCGGACCGCGGAGCCGGTGGTTGAAATGGGCCAGGCGGACCTCGAGGGGCATCTCTTCGCGAAGCTTCAGGAGCAGGGCGACCAGGCCGACGGAATCGGGCCCGCCGGACACGGCGGCGAGGACGCGGTCGCCCGGGACGATGAGCCCCCGGCCGACGGCCGCGCGCCGGAAGGCCTCGAACAGGCGGTCGGGGGTCTTGCGGGGGGCGGTCATCGCGTCCAGCTCATGCGGATCGGGGCTCGGAGAAATGGCGGCGGAGGGATTTGAACCCCCGACACTGCGGATATGAGCCGCATGCTCTGACCAACTGAGCTACGCCGCCATCTTGGGTTTCAAAATTCTAGCGGAATCGACCCCTTTAGTCAACGAAGCGCCTCGGGTATCGTCTCTCTTCGCTGCGGTGAAACTTCACGCCGTCACGGTCCGGAGCCAGTTCTTAGGTCTCCGTCCCGATGCCGGCTATTTCACCGCTTTATGCTCCGTTCGACGACAACCCTCGGCCCCAGATTCAGCGGATTTGAACGTCCTTAAAAAAGGTTACTGGTAGAGAGGGGTTTCGGCTTCGGGCTTGAAGGCGAAGCGGCCCTCGCGGAAGAGCTTGATGCAGGCGTCGACGACGCGGGTCTCGTAGCGGATGCCGCGGCCCTTGCGGATCTCCTCGAGGCCCTTCTCGATCCCCAAAGCCGGCCGATAGGGCCGCAGCGCGGTGACGGCCTCGACGACGTCGGCCACGGCCAGGATCCGGGCTTCCTGCAGGATCGCCTCGCCGATGAGGCCTTCGGGATAGCCCGAGCCGTCGAGCCGCTCGTGGTGCTGGAGGATGATATGGGCCACGGGCCACGGGAACGAGATGTCCTTGACCATCTCGTAGCCGACCCGGGGATGCTCCTTGATCAGCTGGGCCTCCGACTTGGTCAGGCGGCCGGGCTTGGTCATGATCTCCGCGGGCGCCGCGATCTTGCCGATGTCGTGGATGATGCCGGCGAAACGAAGACCTTCGATCTTTTCCCAGGGCAGGTTCATGTCTTGGGCGATGGCCACGGCCAGGCTGGCGACCCGGTTCTGGTGCCCGGCCATATAAGGGTCCCTGATCTCGAGGGTCATGGCCATGGCCCGGAACGTGCCTTCGAGGGACCGCTCCAGGCGGTCGAGCGTGCTCTGGAGATAATCTTCGGACCGGCGCGTCTCGAGGACCTTGCCGTGGAGCTCATCGTTGGCCCGGGAGAGCTCGGCGGTCCGCGTGTCGACGAGCTGGTCGATCTCGACCCGGGCCCGCCGCAGCTCCTTCTCGATGCGGGCCCGTTCGGCGGCCTCGGCCTCCTGCTGGCCGGCCCGCTTGGCGGCTTCCTCTTCGAGGGACCGGTTGCGGACCTCCAGGCTCCGGATGGTCTTCTCCAGGCTGTCGACCATGGCGTTGAAAGTCCGGGCCAGGATGCCGGCTTCGTCCCGGGCGTAGACCCGGGCCCGCTGCCGCAGGTCGCCGTTGGCCAGCTTCTCGGCGGTCCGCGTCATCTGGAGGATGGGCCGGGTGAGCATCCCGCTGAGGGCCAGGGTGAAGGCGATGCCGAGCGCCAGTCCGGCCGCGCCGATGGGGACGAAGAGCTTGGGATGGTCGCGGAAAAGATAGATCAGGCCGCCTTCCGCGACGGCCAGCAGGCCGAACAGAAGGAACATCTTGGTGCGGATCTTGGCGAGACCGGGCCCCTTCGGGACGCCGTTGGCGTTCGGCGACGTCCCGAGGAACTCCGAACCATCCGGGAACGTGCGGCTCATGGCGATGTCATAGACCGGCGATTTCGTTCTTTTTCGCATCTCAGGATAGCGCATCCATCAGGGGAGACAATACCCTTTGGGGGTGATTTTATGGGGTGAGCCTTCACCGCTAAAGGGGGGGAAGGGTGAGGCGGGGGCCGGGCGGCCCGGGCGCTCACCAGCGTCCGGCTTTACGGGGCTCCATGCGCCGGAGATCGAGGCCGCGCTCCACGGCGCCGATCCGAAAGAGGCAGATCTCGCGGACGGACGACGGGTGATGCAAAACCTCGGACAGCGACTGGGCCCCGACGGCCCAGACGCCGCCGCCGCGGACGACGACGACCTTGTACTGGTGGAGGGCGCGAACGAGATCGGCGGCCGGCGCGCCGGGCGGGAGGATGGGGATCACGAGATAGAGGAACGACCCTTCCGCGTCGATGGGGACGATCCGATCGGCGGGGGCCGACTCTCCGGGATAGACGAAGCGGGCCGAGGCCTCGGCCTCCGCGATGTGGCAGTGCATGACCGACTGGAAATCGCTGGCCGCGTAGATCGTCTTGTGCAGGGCGCGCTCGGCATCGTCGGACGGGGCCGCGGCCAGGGCGACCTCGAGCAGGGGGCCGCCGACGTCCCGCGGCATCGAGGCTTTGGGCGCATAGAGCATCGTGTCGACGCCCCGGACCGACATCGAGCCGGTGTGGAACGGCGAAAGCCGGGACTCGAAGATCCGGTGGCCGGCTTTGACGAACTCCCTGAGGATCTCCTCCTCCTCGCGGAACTCCGACCGGTCGTCGCCCTCGGCCTCGTAAGGGACCTCGGGACGGAAGAAGGCCCGGCCGGGGTCGGCCGCGATCTCGCGGCGGACGGCGGCGACGTCGACGCGGAGCCTCTCCAGGGCCCGGACGACCGCCCCGGCATAGTTGCCGACGCAGAGCCGGAAGAAGGCCTCGCGGAGGCTCCGGCCCTTGGCCATGGCGCCGTGGCCGAAGATGACGGTCAGCGGGTGCTCGGCCAGGCGCTCGGGGATGACCTTGGCCAGCTCGGGCGAACCGCTCGGCACGGCGAACCAGTCGACGGGCAGGGCCCCGCCGAGATGGCCCCAGGCCAGCGGGTCGACGGGCACGAAGTCCGGCGGCTTCTCCGGCTTCGGCGCGTCGTCGAGCGTCGCCAGGATGAGGTCCTTGAGGTGGGCGTGCATCGAGGCCCGGACGCCGGGGAGCTTGAGGATGCGGGCGTGGATGTCGGTCTCGGACGACGCCTTGTAGTAGCCGTAGTCGGTCTCGGTCGCCGAGAGGAAGCAGATCTGGCTCGGCTCGAGGTCGCCCTTCTGCGAGCCCGTGGCCGTGATGACGATCTCGTCCTCGCCCCGCTCGTTCGTCCGGAGGACGGCCATGTTCCCGCTGTGGCTGTCCTGGACGTCGTACAGGAGGGAGGCCCGGCCAATGGCCTGGAACTCCCGGAAAAGGTCCCCCGTCGCCTGCCATTTCGGAAAGCTCACGGCCGCCTCTCCCCGATCCGGAGGGCCCGCAGGAGCCCGGGCGCCGGCCGGCCGCCGGCGTCCCAGCCGCGGACCTTGTAATAATCTCCCCTCATCCGGTCCTGGTCCTCGCGCGAGACCCGCCGCTCGATGCCCTCGACGACGATGGGGCGGTCGGCGAAGCGGGCCGGCAGGGCGTCGTCGGCCGCGCTCACCCCGGCCTCGCAGTTGAACAGCCGCTCCAGGCTGGCGATGCGGTTCTCGATCTCCTCGAGCCGGGCGACGGAGAAGTCGCGGCCGGTGACGCCGCTGACCATGCGGGCCCACGGGTCCGACGCAAACGCGTATCCCGTGAAGCGGCAAACGCCGAGGCTGTCCTGGAGGATGCCGATGTTCTGCATGTTCCGGATGGCGATCGGCGATTGGAGCAGGCTGAAGCGCGGGATCTCCTTGGCCCCGCCGAAGAACGCCAGGGACACGGCGTAGCCGCCGCGGAGGTGGCAGGCCCCTGTGGGCGAGGTCATGTAGCCGAGGGCTTGGGTGAAGGAGGCCCGCGGGTCGTAGGCGGGGATCTCGAGCTTCTTGACGGTCATGGCCAGCTCGGGATGGCCGAAGCCCGAGGCCAGGCGGAAGGCGCCTTCGGCCAGCCGGTCCCCGAGGCCGTCCCGCCGGGCCGTCCGCCCGACGAGGGCCTCGAGCGCGGCGGCGTCGCCGAAGGTCAGGGCGAGGCCGCCTGCGTCCGCGTCGCCGATGAGCCCGCGCTCGCGGAGCTCCATGGCGCAGGCCACCGTGCCGCCGTAGCTCATCGTGTCCAGGCCGAGCTCGTTGGCCCGGTAGTTGGCCCGGGTGATGGCCTCGATGTCGTAGATGCCGCAGAGCGGCCCCATGAGGACCATCGTCTCGTACTCCGGGCCTTCGCCGCGCTCTTCCCCGCCGCCGCCCGCGACCCGGGTGTGCCGCTGGCAGCCGATCGGGCAGAGATAGCAGGAGCCCGCCTTTTCGAGCAGCGTCTTGGCCAGGGTCTCGCCCGAGATGCGCTCGATGTCCTCGTCACGGTGGGCGCAGTCCTGGAAGTTCTTGTGCGGCAGCATGGCGATGAGGTTGATCAGCTCGACGAGGCCGGCCGTGCCGAGGTCGCGCAGGAGGCGCTTGGTCACCGGCGCCTGCTTCATGAGATAGAGGGCCTGGTCGAGGCCGGACTGGAACTTCTCTTTGTCGGCGATCTCGATCCTCTCCCGGCCGCGGACGCGGATGGCCTTGAGCTTCTTGCTGCCCCAGACCGCGCCGGGGCCGCAGCGGCCGTAGACCCGGTTGCGGTCGTTGGCCACGGCGGCGAAGCGGACGAGATTCTCCCCGGCCGGGCCGATGCACAGGACCCGGGCCGGGCGGCCCGGCTCGGAGGCGGCGGCCAGGGCGTCGCTCGTCTCGTGGGTCGTCTTGCCCCAGAGGCCGTCGGCCGGGAGGATCTCCGCGCGTCCGGGCGCGATGTCGATCATGACCGGCGTCGCCGCCGCGCCGGTGACGACGAGGGCGTCATAGCCGGCCGACTTAAAGGCCGCGCCCCACGTGCCGCCGGAATTGGAGGTCCCGAGGACCCCCGTGAGCGGCGACTTGAAGACCATGTGGCCCCGGCCGGCCGTCGGCGCGCTCGTGCCGACGAGCGGAGAGGAGGCGATGGCGAAGGCGTTCTCCGGACCGAGCGGGTCGCAGGCCGGGTCGATCGTATCGTAGAGAAGCCGCGTGGCCAGGCCGCGGCCGCCGAGGTGATCGAGGGCCAGCTCCGGCGCGAGCGCTTCCGTCCGGACCTCGCCGCGGCCGAGGTCGGCGACGAGGACCCGGCCGTGGTAGCCGGGGACGGGATAGTCGGACATGCTCAGCGTTACGATACCAGAAGCCGTAACCCCCCGCAAGCAAGGTGGGCCATCGTTCTCTCGGCGCCGGCTGCGGAGGGATTTCAGGTGTCGTCGTCAGGGATCCGCCCTGCTACGCTCGGATTATTCCCACCCGTCGGCCGCTCGCCGGCCCGGCGAGCCGGCTCGCTTCGCCTCCGGGCTTCGCTCTGGAGATGGGGACGAACGGGGACATGTACCTCGGGTACGTGTCCCCGTTTCAGGCGTCCCCATCTCCATCCATGCCCGCTCAGCCCTTCCACGGCCTCCTCTGGGAACACCCCTGCGCGGGGCGTCACCCCTGACGACCCCTCACGCCCTTCTTCCGCAGCCTCACCGGAGGGCCCTGGGGCTCATCCCCCGCCCACGAGCGGGAAGACGGCCAGGGTGTCGCCGGGCGAAAGGGGCGTCGCCAGGCCCTGGAGCGAGCCGACGGGTGCGCCGTTGACCATAACGACGATGTGGGGCTTGAGGCCGTCGGCCGCGAAAACCTCGCGGCGGCGTTCCGGCGTGTCGCAGAGGAGCTCGAGCGCCTCCCCGACCGAAGCGCCCGCGGCCAGCTCGAGGTCGCGCTCGCGGGCGCCGAAGAGGTCCCGGAAATAGGCGAAGAACCTGGTCTTGACGGTCATGATGTCCCGTGCTCCGCCGTGATGAGCAGGCGCTCGTCGAGGAGGCTCAGGTCTTCGGGGTCCCGGATGTCGAAGAAGACGGGGACGAGCGGGGCGATCGCGGCCGCGAGGCCGTCCGCGATCGTGTCGCGGACGACGAGGAGGACCGTCCTCTGCGGCCTCCCGACCGCGTCACGAAGGGCCAGCCAGAGGCCTCCGCCCCGGAGCTCGAGGGGTCCGACCTCGTCGATGATCAGAAGGTCCGCCGGCCTCGGATCGCGCAGGATCGCGCGGGCCCGTTCGAGGGCCGCCGGAACGAACGTGAACGGCCCGGTCCGCTCCGCGCCGGCCGGACCGTGCCGCCTCAGGTAGGGACGGCGGCTGGGGCCGGGCAGCTCGACGAGATCGTATCCGCTCGGCCCGTCGGCCCCGGTCACGGCCGGGCTGAGGAAGCCGACGCAGGAGAGGCCGCGCGCCGACCAGCGCCGGCAGGCCTGCCCGAGGTACGTCGTCTTGCCCCCGTGGACCGGGCCGGTGAGGACGAGGACCATCAGAGGTGACCTGGTTCATTCATGAGAGCGCCGCGTTTCTCCAGCACACGAGAAAGGCCGAGACACAAGGTCAGCGGACGTTGACGCTGGCTTCGCCGGTCTCGAGGACGATGGCCTGGCCCATCGGGCTCCCGGCCGTGGCGCTGGTGAAGCCGAGCGACGTCTGCCCCTGGCCTACGGCCTGGAAAACGAGCACGGCCAGGACGCCGCGGCCCTTGAAGCCCGCGCTGCCCGGCGGGCTGGAGAAACCGATCGTGCAGGTCCCGCCGCTGATGTTCTTGAGGAACGGGACCTTTTCCCCGAGCTGCCGCAGGGCGCCCCCTTCGAGGACGTCCTTGAGGTTGAGGACCCGGGGATCGAAGGTCAGGACGAGCGAGACGTTGCCGATCTCACGCTCCGAGGCCAGCTCGACGTTCATCCGGAACTCGCGCTCCTTCGGCGCCTCGAAGCTCGCCGGCGACAGGTAGACCGAGCTCGCGCCGGTGTCCTCCGGCGGCTCGGGCTCTTCCGCGCCCTGGGGCTCGACGGCCATCTGGGCCCGGCCGGCCCCGGGCGCCCCGCCCGCGCCGCCCGCGGCCCCGGTGACGCCGGAGAGGTTGTCCGGATCGACCCAGAGCGGTTTCGCGTCCTCTTCGGAAACATCGATCGAGCGGATGATGTGCGGCGTGATGGTCACGACGACGTCGGTCTGCTCGATCTGCTTTTTGGTCGCCCCGAAGAGATTGCCCAGGAGCGGGATGTCCTTGAGGCCGGTGATGCCGCCGACCGACAGCCGCTCTTCGTCGCGGAGCAGACCGGCGAGCAGGTTCGTCTCGCCGCTCTTGAGCCGGACGGTGTTCTTGACCTCCCGGTTGGCGATGATCGGGATCCCGGCCGTTCCCTGCCCGGCGATCGAGGAGACCGTCAGGTCGATCTCCAGCGTGACCTCGCCCTCGAGGTGGATCTTCGGGGTCATCTTGATGGTGATGCCGATGTCCTGGAGGTTGTAATTCACGATGGGCTGGGTATTGAGCCCGCCGGCCGCGATGGCCGCGAACGTGGAATTGACGATGGGCACCTTCTGGCCGACGATGTACTCGATCTTTTCCCCGCCGAGTCCGCGGAGATTGGACTGGGCGATGATCTTGGTGTCCGAGTCCGCGGCCAGGACGGAGGCCAGGGCCGAGGGCACCGTCACCTGGTAGTTGGCCAGGTCGCCGAAGTTGAGGCGCGTCCCGTCGGCGTTCTTCAGCCGGAAGAAGCCGTCCTCGGTCATCGACCCGTCGGCCGGGTTGAGCGTGATGCCGAGCGCTCCGTTGCTGAGGTCGATGCCCAGGTTCTTCTCCCTGATCCGGTTGACCTCCATGATCTCGACGACGACGACGACCTCGGCCTTGGGCTTGTCCCACTGCCGCAGCAGCTTCTCGGCCAGGGCCACGGCCTGGGGCGTATCGCGGATCGTCACCGAGTTCAGGCTCTTGTCGACCTGGATCGACGGCACCTTGTACATCGTCTTGACCATCTGGGTCAGGCGCATCTGGACGTCGCTCGCGTCGATGTTGGAAAGGTAGAAGGTCTTGATGGCGTTGAGCTCGTACTGCATCCGCTTCTGGACGTTGTCGGGGACGATGATGACCGTCCGTTCGTCGATGACCCGGGAAAAGTTCTTGCTGGCGACGCAGAGGAAGTTGACCGCCTGCTGCAGGTCCTTGCCGCTCAGGTCGATGGCCAGGTTCGTGTCCCGGAAGGTGTCGTCGTAGAGGAAATTGATGCCGGCCACCCGGCCCAGGGTCTGGAAGATCGACCGGAGCGAGACGTCGTTGCGGAAGCTGAGGTTGAGCGGCTCACCCAGGCTCTTGAGCTGGACGGGGCCCTCGATCCGGCCGCCGTTCGGCTTGGCCTTCTCCCGCGGCGCGGTCAGGGCCTTGAGCTCCTCCGCGGCCTGGAAGTTCTGGGGATCGAAGACCAGGGCCTTCTGGTAATTGATCTCGGCCTCTTTCCTTTTATTCTGAGCGACCAGGGTCCGGGCCGTTTGCAGGAACGACAGGCTGGCCGCCAGCCGGGCCCGGACGAGGGCCAGGCGGTAGACGGGCTCGTTGGGGCTGTTCAGGGCCGCTTTCTGGTAGAACTTGACGGCCTCTTCGTACTTCTGGTTCATCTCGGCCGCGGCGCCCTGGCGGTAGTCGAGGCTGAGCGTCTGGCAGCCGGCCGCGGCGAGGGCCAGGACCAGGATGGGAACGAGCTTTTTCATGGCCGATCTCCTTGCTTCGTGAATGTCTTTCGTTCCCCGTTGGGGCCTTCGATGACGATGGCCTCCGAGGTGATCCCGACGACCTTGTAGCCGGGAGCGACCTCGTCCCCCACGGCCACGTCGAGGGTCTTGCCGCCGCGGAGAACGAGACCGATCGTCTGGCCGCCGGCCTTGATGGAGCCGAGATAGCTGACGCTCAGCGTGAAGGCCGGCGCGGCCTCGGGCGCCGGGACCGCCGGGGATCCGGCGACCGGTCCGGCGGGCCTGCGGACGGCCGGGGCGGCCGCCGCCGTCGCCTTCGGCCGGAAGATGTCCCGGACGACGGGCGGGGGCGCCCCGGTCCCGAGGACGAGGAGGTCCTTGCGGACGAGGGGCTTCGGGGCGTCGGCGGTCTGGGCCGCGGCCAGGCCGAGGGCCCCGGCGAGGACAAGGACCGCCGCCGCCGTTCGCTCAGATGCCATAGTAGCCTGCCAGGGTCAGCTTGGCGCTCAGGCTGCCGCCGCCCGAGCCCGTCTTCGGGAACTCGACGTTCTCGATGACCAGGAACTTCGGGAAGGCCTCGAGGACGGCCAGGAGCCTCAAAAGGCCGACATACGTTCCCGTGTAGGTGAAGGTCACGACCGTCTTGCGGGCCTTTTCCCGTTCGAGATCGGAATAGCTGTAGGCGAGATCGGTGATGGTCGTTCCGGCCTGGGCGAAGACCTTCTGGATGTCCTGGCGCAGGGTCTGGTCGCTCTCCTGGGCCTCGTAGAAATAGTTCACCCGGAGATCGGCCAGGTCCTGGCCCGCGTCCTCCCACAGCTTCCATTGGACCCGGGCCTCGTCGCGGGCCTTGACCGCGTTCTGCGCGGCTTCCTGGTTCCGGACGGAGACCCGCTCGTCCCGGCCGAGGCCGCCCCGGACGCGGACGAGGAGGCCGACGGTGAGGACGAGGACGGCCAGCGCGACCGCGGCGAGCCGCCCGAGCGTCCGCCGCTCCGCGTCGTTGAACAGGTCAAAGAGCGCGTTCATATCTCAGGTCGATCTCCGCGATGAGCCGTCCTTCGTCGGTGCGCAGCTCGCCGGCGACCTTGATGTCCTTGAAGCCGCGGGCCACGAGGTTGGTGATGAAGGTCGACAGGTCTTCGCGGCCGCGCGAGGTCACCCGGATGTGCATGGCCAGGGAGCCGTCGGCCGTGAAGGCCGGGTTCAGGGCCGTGATATAGCTCGGGTCGGGCAGCGACTTCTCCAGGGCCGAGAAGAGCTCCGTCCAGCGGAAGGACTTCTTCAGGATGATGCTGTTGGCCAGGCCGACCCTCAGCTTGCTGTCGGTCTCGGCCTTGCGGATCAGGTTCTCGAGGCGCTGTTCCTCGGCCCGGGCCGTCTGCTGGAGCCGGAGGGCCTCGGCGTTCACCGCCTTGACCCGGCGGTCGCGGCCGCCGTACTTCAGCAGGACGAAGGCGCTGAGGCCGGCCAGGACGGCGATGAGCCCCGCGAGGCCCCAGATCGCCGTCTTGAAGAACCGGCGGTTCCGCAGCGGCCGCGTGGCCAGGTTCAGGTTGAGCGGCAGCGTCGTCATAGCACCTGTCCGATGAGGGGGGCCAGCACGGCCTTGTGGGCCTCGGTCCACACCTTGGGCGCCTCGTAACGGACCGCCTCGACGGCGAGGCCGGTCCTCTCCCTGAGGCGGCGCACGATCTCCGGGAGCTCGGCGTCGGCCGCCGAGCGGACCCAGGCCCGCTCCGTCCGGATCCTGTCCTTGTCCTCGAGGAAGCGGACCGTGTTCTCCGCCTCCCGGACGATCGTGTCGATGCGCTCATCGGCGGTGGTCCGGTCGGCCGCCCCGACGTCCTTCTGCCGGTAAAGGGCCCAGCCGCCGGCGGCGAGGGCCAGGAGGGTCAGCGTCTCGTCCTCGAGATTGAGGAGCACGGCGTTCGGCCCGCCGTCGCGCCGGACGATGTTGGCCAGGGCGAGCGTGGGCACGCCGACCAGCACCGGCTTCAAGCCGGCCTTCTCGACCAGGGCCTCGTACTCCCAGACGACGACCTGGCGGGCCATGGCCACGATGAGCTTCCGCGCGCCCCGCCCGGGGGTCACGGCGTAATCGAAGCGGGCGTCGTCCGGGAGGAGGGGCATCTGCTTGGCGACGCGCCAGCGGATGAACGCGTCCCGCTCCTTGCCGGAGCGGGGGAAGTTGTCGACGCCGAAAACGAAGACGCGGACCGAGGGCTCGGGGATGAGCAGGCCGGCCGTCCCGGAGGTGAGGCGAAGGTTCTTCAGCCCCTGGGCCAGGGCGTCCTCGAGCGCCGCGGGGTCGGTGACGTTGGGCCGGTCGAACGACGGGACCACGGGGCGCTCCCGGAACGGCAGGACGAAGCCGCCCTTGACCGACCCGTCGGCCCGGGAGACCCGGATGCCGCTGAGATAGCCGGGGGCGATCTGGAACACGGCGTCGGGCAGGAGGCGTTCCGTGAAGCGGGTCTCGAGGCGTTTCCCGATGCTCACCCGGTCACTCCACGAAGGTCACTTTGTTCAGGTCCTTCAGCCCGGTGACGCCGGCCAGGACCTTCTCCATGCCGACCTCCCGCAAGAACACCATGCCCTCGGCCTTGGCCCGCTTCTTGACCTCGGACAGGGGCCGCTTCTCGAGGATGAGCTCGCGGATGGGGTCCGAGAGCTCGAGGATCTCGGCGATCGCTGTGCGGCCCTGGTAGCCGGTCCCGTTGCAGTCCGGACAGCCTTTGGGCTCGTAGAAGACCGTCTCGGCGTGGCGGGCCGGGTCGAGGCCCGACTCCGCGAGCACGGCCGCCCCGTAGCGGACGGGGGCCTTGCAGCGCGGGCAGAGGACCCGGACCAGGCGCTGGGCCAGGATGCAGTTGAGCGCCGAGATGAAGCTGTACGGGTCGACCTGCATGTGCAGGAAGCGCCCGATGACGTCGAAGACGTTGTTGGCGTGGACCGTCGTGAAGACGAGGTGGCCGGTCAGGGCCGACTGGATGGCGATCTGGGCCGTTTCCGGGTCCCGGATCTCGCCGACCATGATCTTGTCCGGGTCGTGGCGGAGGATGGACCGCAGGCCCCGGGCGAAGGTCAGGCCTTTCTTCTCGCTGACCGGGATGTGGGTGATGCCGTCGACCTGGTACTCGACCGGGTCCTCGATGGTGACGATCTTGTCCTCCGGCGACTTGATCTCGGTCAGGGCCGCGTAGAGCGACGTCGTCTTGCCGCTGCCCGTCGGCCCGGTGACCAGGACCATGCCGTAAGGCTGGGCGATGTACTTGCGGAACTTCCTCAGGATCTCGTCGGAGAAGCCCAGGACGTCGAGGCGGAGCTCGCGGATGGCCTGGGTGATCATCTCCTTGTCGAGGATGCGGATGACCGCGTCCTCGCCGTAGATGCAGGGCATGATGGAGACGCGGAAGTCGATCGTCTTGTCCTTGATCTTGAGCCGGAAGCGGCCGTCCTGGGGGACGCGGCGCTCGGCGATGTCGAGGTCGGACATGACCTTGATCCGGGAGATGATCGGCGACTGGAACTTCTTGGCGATGGCCTCCATGGCCTCGCCGAGGACGCCGTCGATGCGGTACTTGATCTTGACGTCGTCGTCCTTGGACTCGATGTGGACGTCCGAGGCCCGCTTCTGGACGGCCGTGAAGATGATCGTGTTGACGAGCTTGATGATCGAGCCGTCCTCTTCGGCCAGCTTCTCGATGGAGATGACGTCTTCCTGCTCGCCCGACTCCCGCTCGACGACCTGGGTGATGAAGCCCTCGGTCGCGTCCCGCAGGACCTGCATGGCCGTCTCGCTCTTCCGCAGGGCCTCGAAGATGGCCCGCTTGGAGGCGGCGAAGACCTTGACCTTCTTGCCGAGGAAGGCCTCGATGGCGTCGATCGAGGAGATGTCGGAGGGATCGGCGACGGCGATCTTCATGACCCCGTTCTCCTCGCCGAGGGGGACGAACGACAGGCGGTGGATGAACTCGACCGGGAAGGACTGGATGAGGTTGCGGTCGAGGCGCTCCGACTCGAGGTCGAGGTAGGGCACGCGATAGCGGGCGGCCAGGGCGCGGACCTCGCGCTCGTCGCCGCCCGCGCCGTCGACCTTATCCTTGCTCATGCCTCACGCCTCGGGGCCGCTCATCGGGCGACCCGGATGATGTTGAAGATCGGGATGTACACCGAAAGCAGCATCGAGGCCACCACCAATCCCATGAAGATGATGACCACCGGCTCGATCAGCGTCACCAGTGTCTCGATTCTACCACGAACCCGCTCGTCGTAAAAGTCGGCCATGTCCCCGAGCATGCCCTGGAGGTTGGCCGAGTTCTCGCCGATGCGGATCATGTCGACGGCCAGGGGCGGGAACGTCTGGGCCTGGGCCACGGAGTCCGACAGGCTCTCGCCGTTCTTGATGTGGTCGGGGATCCCCTGCATGTGGCGGACCATCCAGGCGTTGGGCACGGCCTGGATGGCGATGCCGATCGCGCCGAGCAGCGAGATGCCGGCCTCGAGCAGGAGGCCAAGCGTCCGGCTGAACAGGCTCACGCCCGACTCGAGCCAGATCGCCTTGCCGAAGGGGACGCGGAGCTTGGCCCGGTCGAGGCGCAGGCGGAAGTCCGGGAGGCGCCTCACGCGGACGGCCAGGACCGCGACCGCCGCGACGAGGGCGACGGAGACGAACCAGAACCGGTTCAGGGTGATGGCGACGCCCATGACGATCTTGGTGAACCGGGGCAGATCGGCCTCGAAGCTCTTGTAGAACTCGGCGAACTGGGGCAACACGAAATTGACCAGGATGCCCAGGAGGACGACGGAAAAGACGAGGAGGATCGTGGGGTAGGTCATGGCCGACTTGACCCGGGCCCGGGTCTGGACGATGACCTTGATGTACTGGATGTACCGCCCGATCGCGGCCGGGAGGTTGCCGCCCTTCTCCCCGGCCATGAGGCTGGCCGTATAGACCGGCGAGAAGAGCTTTTCGTAGGGTTGGAAGGCCTCGGACAGGGCCTTGCCCTTCTTGACCTCGCCGGCGACGTCGAGCAGGATCTCCCGGAGGTGGATGTTCTTCACCCGGGCGCCGATCGTCTCGAGGCTCCTGAGGATCGGGTAGCCGGCTTTGATCAGGGCGACGAACTCCTGGTTGAACAGGACGATGTCCTTGTCCTTGACCTTTCGCCCCAGATGAACGCCCTGGAAGCCGAGCCTGTTCCAGTCCCGCCGGACGGAGAGGACGAGATGGCCTTCGGATTCGAAGCCCTTGCGGCACTCCTCCGCGGAGGTGGCCAGGACCGAGCGGTTCTCGATCCGTCCGTCCTCGCCGGCCAGGCGGCATTGATAATACGGCATCTTGTCAAAATCCGCAGAAAAACGCCCTTGTTAATCTATTCCAGGGCGCAATTATTGTCAAACCCCCGGCGGAGGGCGTCCCTCGGCCGGAGTCCGCACGGACCCGACCTATTCATGAAACCGCCCGAGAGGCGAGGGTGGGGGAAAAGCGGGGCCTTCTTATGAATAAGCCGGGTTGACAAAGCCTCGGCTACGGGATAACGTTAGGGAACGTGATCGGGAAGAAGCGGGCCGTCAGGGGAGTTCTGGCCGGGGTCGTCCTCGGTCTGGCGCTCGGACCGGCCGGCCTGAGGCCCGGGTCCCAGACGACGCCACAGGAGCCGCCTCCCAAGGAAGTCCCGAAACCCAGCTACGATTACATGAGCAACATCCTGTCCCGGAGCACGCACCCTCTGGGCCTGAAGGAGGATCCGGCCGCCCGGCGGATGCTCGGCCAGGGCGCGGTCCCTTGGGCCATCCGGGCCGGCTCCCGGCACCTCCTGGACTGAGGATATTTTTTTTATGATCTGGATTCAATTTTTTGGATGAAATGAAAAGGTCCCACGTCGTCTTCCTCGTCCTGCTCGTCGCCGTCCTGGCCTTGGGGACCCTGAACGTCGTCCACAAGGCGGCCTGGCGGGACGTCACGGACGGCGTCAGCTGGAAGGCCGTCGAAGGGGGGCTCCGGGCGATCCGCGTCGACCCGACGAGCGAGGCCTTCCTCCGTTCCGGCATCAAGAAGGGGGACATCCTGACGGCGATCAACAACGTTCCGGTGCGGACGAGGATCGACGTCCTGAAGAGCCTCTGGCAAGCCGCGGCCACGGACCAGCCCGTCCGCTACCAGATCAACAAGGAAGGGATGCAGATCTACCCGACCTTCTACCCGCAGCGGAAGGCCGTCAATCCGATCTATTATTACCTCGTCCTCGTCGGGCTGACCACCCTGGCCATCGGCCTCATCGTCTTCTTCAACTCGCGGGGGCAGATGTCCCTGCCGTACGTCTTCTACGACCTCCTCGTCCTGGCCTTCGCGGCATTCATGATCTTCTCCCCGACCGGAGAGATGACCTCGATCGATCTCGTCTTCTACGCCCTCGACAAGATCGGCTTCCTCGCGTTCCCGCCGCTCCTCATGCACTTCTTCATGATCTTCCCGTTGCGCAAGCGCTTCCTCCGGAACCGGCAGGGCGTCTTGCCGTTCCTCTACGCGCCGGCGCTGTTCCTGCTCCTGGCCCGGGTCCGGTTCCACGTCCCCTGGCCGTCCCCCTGGGGCGAAGTGGTCGCGCTGCGGATGCAGGATGGCCTCGAGCGCCTCGAGCTCCTCCACTTCGCCGTCTTCACCCTCGCCACCCTGGCCATCCTCGCCCACAGCGTCCGCCGGGCCCCCAACATCCTGGTCAAGAAGCAGCTGCGCATCATCGTCGGCGGCCTCGCCTTCGGCATCCTGCCGTCGACCGCGCTCTACATCGTCCCCTTCGTCGCCGGCGGGCGCCCGTCGACAGGCGGCGAGCTGACCGTCCTCCTCCAGGCCCTCATCCCGCTCGTATTCTCCTATTCGATCTCGCGCTATCGCCTGGTCGACATCGAGGTCTTCCTGAAGAAAGCGGCGACGCTGATCTTCTCCTTCTTCGTCATCGCTTCGCTCTACTTTTTCGTCGGCTCGCGGACGCGGATCTTCTCGGAGAACCGCCTCAACGCCTTCGTCCTCGGCGTCCTGGCCATCGTCCTCGGGGCGACGCTGTTCACGCCGCTGAAGAGGCTCTTCCAAAGCCTCCTCGACCGGGCCATCTATAAAAGGAGCTACGAGTACCGCCGGACACTGCTGTCCCTCACCCGCGACCTCGGCCGCGAGCGCGACCTGGCCAGGCTCGCCCCGTCGCTGCTCGAAGCCATCGCCAACGCCCTGAGCCTCCGGACCCTGGCCCTTCTCCTGGCCGACGACAAGGACCCGCGGTCCTTCAGCGTCCTCCGGTCGCTCGGCGAGGGGCGGGCCTTGCCGTCCCGGCTCGTCCTCGACGACTGGCTCGTCGCCCAAGTCCGCGACCGGGACACGCTCTCCTTCGTCTCCGCATCGGAATCCGAGCCGGCCCGGGCGGCCATGGAGAAGCTCGCGGCCCTCGACTTCTTCCACGTCCTGCCGCTCCGGGTCGAGGACAAGATCATCGGGGCCCTGGTCATGGGCAAGAAGGCGGACGGGTCCTTTTTCTCCCGGGAGGACTGGGAGCTCCTGTCGACGATCTCCGGGCCGGCCGCCCTGGCCCTCGAGAACGCGGACCTCTACGGCCGGGAGATCGTCCGGGCCATGGAGATGCAGCGGCTCAAGGACTACAGCGAGAACATCATCGAGAGCCTGACCGTCGGCGTCTCGGTCATCGACGAGGCGGGCCTCGTCATCGGCTGGAACCGGGTCCTCGAGGACCAACTCGGCGTCCGCAAAGAGGCGGCCCTCGGCCGCAAGCTCGGCGACGTCCTCGGCGCGGCCACCTACGGGGCCCTCTTCCCGCAGGAAGGCCAGCCGGACTTCCGCCTCCTCAGCGAGATCACCCTGGAGACCGCGGCGGGGGGCAAGAAGGTCTTCGACATCGCCCGGACGCCGCTGCTCGACAACGCCCTGCAGGCTTATGGCACGATCATCGTTTTCGAGGATGTCACCGACAAGATCCGCCTGCAGCAGCAGCTCCTGACCTCGGAGAAGCTGGCTTCGATCGGCCTGCTCTCGGCCGGCGTCGCCCACGAGATCAACACGCCCCTGACGGGGATCTCGAGCTATATCCAGATGCTCCAGAAGAAGCTGACCGACTCGCACTACGCCCAGATCCTGGGCAAGGTCGAGGCCCAGACCGACCGCGTCGCCCGCATCATCAAGAACCTGCTGGCCTTCGCCCGCAGCCCCTCGGACGCCTCGTTCACCCGGGTCGACCTCAAGAGCAACCTGGAAGAGATCCTGTCGCTCATCGACTACAAGCTCCGGAACATGAACATCCGCCTGGACCTCGAGCTCGCGTCCGTCCCGCCGCTCTACGCCCAGGGCGAGCGGCTCCAGCAGGTCTTCATCAACATCATCCTCAACGCCCTCGACGCCATGCCCGCCGGCGGGACGCTCACGATCCGCCTCAGCCGGGAGGGTGGCGCGGCGGTCGTCGGGATCTCCGACACGGGCACGGGCATCAGGCCGGAGCACCTCTCGCGCATCTTCGACCCGTTCTTCACGACCAAGGGCGTCGGCAAGGGCACCGGCCTGGGCCTGTCCATCAGCTACGCCATCATCAAGGAGCACGACGGGCGCATCGACGTCCGGAGCGAGGTCGGCCGGGGCACGACCTTCACGATCACGCTGCCCCTCGGCCGGGACGTCTCCGGCGGCGCGCCGCCCGCGGCCCCGAGGACCTAGGACCATGAGCACCAAAGGCATCATCCACGTCATCGACGACGAGCCCGTCATCCACGACGTCCTCGTCCAGCTCCTCGCGCCGGAGGGCTACGAGGTCGAGATCTCGGCCTCCGGCGAGGAGGCCCTGGAGAAGTTCCCCTCCCAGTCCTTCGATGTCATCCTCCTCGACCTGCTCATGCCGGGGATGGACGGCATCGAGGTCCTGCGGCGGATCAAGAGGATCGACCCCCAGGCGGCGGTCATCATCATCACGGCCTACGGCTCGGTCGAATCGGCCATCGCGGCCATGAAGATCGGGGCCCTCGACTACGTCCAGAAGCCGTTCAAGCACGACGCCCTGCTCCTGGCCATCGAGAAGGCCCTCGAGCGCAAGCGGCTCCAGGACGAGAACGTCCGGCTCAAGGACGAGCTGCGGCAGCGCTTCAGCTTCGCCAACATCATCGGCAAGAGCCAGGCCATGAAGGGCGTCTTCGAGCTGGTCAGGGCCGCGGCGCCGACGCGAAGCACCATCCTTCTCCAGGGAGAGAGCGGCACGGGCAAAGAGCTCGTGGCCCGGGCCATCCACATGAACTCGAACCGGGCCGACGCGCCCTTCGTCACCGTCAACAGCGGCTCCCTGCCGCCGGACCTCCTCGAGAGCCACCTCTTCGGCCACATGAAGGGCGCCTTCACCGGCGCCGTGGCCTTGAAGAAGGGCCTCTTCGAGGCCGCGGACAAGGGGACCATCTTCTTCGACGAGATCTCGTCCATCAACCTCGAGACCCAGGCCAAGCTCCTCCGGGTCATGCAGGAAAAGGAGTTCATGCGCCTCGGCGGGACCCAGACGATCAAGGTCGACGTGCGCATCCTGGCCGCCACGAACACCGATATCGAGGAGCTCATCGCCGCCAAGGCCTTCCGCAAGGACCTCTTCTACCGCCTCAACGTGATCAAGATCGAGATCCCCCCGCTGCGGGACCGGAAGGAGGACATCCCCCTTCTCGTCAAGCACTTCCTCGAGGCCTACGCGCGCGAGAACCGCAAGGAGATCGAGGGCGTGAGCGAGGACGTCCTCGAGATCCTCGACGCCTACGCCTGGCCGGGCAACGTCCGCGAGCTGGAGAACCTCGTCGAGCGGGCGGTCGTGCTGGCCCGGGCGAAGGTCATCACCCGGTCGGGGCTGCCGCCGTTCCTGCTCCGCGGCCCGGGCGCCGAGGAGCCGGCCCTCGTCTCCGCCGAGGAGTCGCTCGACCTGCGGGAGCGGACCCAGGCCTTCCAGAAGAAGATCATCCTGGCCGCGCTCAAGAAGACGAAGGGCGTGCAGAACAAGGCGGCCAAGCTCCTCGGGGTCAAGGCGACGACGCTGAACGAGATGATCAAGAGGCTCGGGATCGACGCCGAAAACGCCCAGGCCTAGCGGATAAAGCCGGGCAGGATCGAGTCGGGGTCGACCCGGATGCGCCCCGGCCGGCCCGGCAGCGTCCACGTCAGCGTTTCGGTCGGCTCGTCGACGACGATCATGGTCCGGCGGGTGACGCCGCCGTGCGTCCATTCGACCCACAGCGGGAAGACGAAGACCCCTTTGGACTGGACGACGCGGAGATCGATGCGGACGCCTTCCGGGACGGAGGTCTCGGTCCAGGCGGCCCGGACCTCGGGCAGCTCCCAGGACGAGAACCAGCCCTTGAAGAAGGCGGCGAGGCTTTTCCCCGAAGCCTCCTCCATGGCCCGGATGAGATCGCCCGTGCGCGCGGCCCGGAACTTGTTCTGCTCGTAATAAGCCCTGAGCCCGGCGGCGAAGACCTCCTCGCCGAGGAGGTCACGGAGCATGAACAGGGCCAGGGCGGCCTTGTCGTAGACGATGGCCTGATAGGCCGAGTAGTCCTGGTAGCTCAGGCGGGAGCCCATGACGATCGGGCCGCGGCGGGATTTTTTCACGGTCCACCGGGCGAACTTCTTCAGGATCGCGGCGCCGGCGGCCGGGCCGTACCGGTGCGCGAGGTAGGACGCGGCGGCGAACTGGGCCAACCCCTCGCTCAGCCACTGGTCCTTGTAGCCGTCGAACGAGACCCCCTGGCCCCACCACTGGTGGGCGATCTCGTGGGCCAGGAAATATTCGTCCCAGGTCGAGAGGTCGACCGGGGTGTCCCCTGTCAGGCGGAATCCGGACTCCCCGCTCCAGGGGACCTCGTTGAGGACGATGAACGAGGCCGGGCTGTGGCCCCCGAAGTCCGGCCAGAGCCTCAGGATGATGGCCAGCTTCTCGTAAGGGAAGGGGCCGAAGGAACGGACATAGAAATCGAGGATGTCGGCGGCCTGGTCGATGAGGCCCGGCTGCGAATGGAGGATATCGGAGCTGGCCTGGGCGGTGAGCGGCACGGGGCCCGGCCTCTCCTTGAGCCGGTCGAACTTGCCGACGATGAACGAGAGGTACTTCACCGGCGCGCGGGAGACGAACGTGTAGACGGCGCTGCCGGCCTTCTCGATGGCCACGACGTCGGTCAGGTCCTCCCGGCGTCCCTCGGCGACGAGCTCGCCGGTGGCGATGCACTTGTACTCGGGCGGGACGACGACGGTCAGGCGGGCCTGGAAATAGTCCTCGTCGGCCGGTCCCGGGTACCAGGCCCCGGCGTGGGTGAAGAAGTAGGTCTCGTAGCGCGGCTGGCTGCCGACCTTGTTCGTCCCCGCCTGGACGACGACGTCGGTCGTGGGGGCGGCGGGCCGGACGCGGCCCCGGTAATACACCTGGACCGACGTCGGCACCTCCCGTTCCGCGGGCACGAGGAGATAGACGTAGAGGATCTTGCGGAGCCTGTCCTGGGTGTAGAAGAGCTCGCGGCCCTCGGCGTCGGTGATCTTGAGGATCTCGAGCCCCGGGTCGAAGCGGAACTTGAGGCTGTCGAGGGCGTCGACGCGGGGCACGATCTCGATCGCGG
>Ga0172364_10000152_pt1 | contig 41954 bp, 27 predicted proteins | sample LakKivSesite10cm_FD_114545 | JGI IMG/M metagenome (GOLD analysis project Ga0172364, IMG submission 114545) | Sediment microbial communities from Lake Kivu, Rwanda - Sediment site 10cm | ecosystem: Environmental > Aquatic > Freshwater > Lake > Sediment | place: Rwanda: Western Province, Lake...
ATAGGTGTTCTGATCGATGACCTGGTAACAAAAGGAGTTGATGAACCATACAGAATGTTCACATCAAGAGCTGAGTACAGAATACTTCTTAGGCAGGATAATGCAGACCAGAGATTAACAGAACTCTCTTATAAAATTGGACTGGCAAATGAACTTAGGATGAAAATGCTTAAGAAAAAATTAAAACATTGTGAAGAAATTAAGAATATTCTAATGCGAAACAGTTTAAAACCAGAACAGGTAAATGAAAAATTGAAAGAATTGGGAACAAGTGAGTTAATTCATAAGATACATGCGAAAGATTTAATTACGAGGCCACAGGTAAAAATAAAAGACATTGAAGAATATATACCTGAACTGGAAAAATGTCTGGGAATAACTGGTAAAAGGAGAAATGAAATTAGAGAATGTGCAGAAATTGAAATTAAATATGAGGGTTACATTGAAAGAGAAAAATCTATAGCACTGAAAATCAATAGATTAGAAGAAGTAAAGTTAAGTGAAAATATAGACTATAATAAGTTGACTTCACTGTCTACAGAAGCAAGACATAAACTAAAAAGAATTAAGCCGAGGACAATTGGTCAGGCTAGCAGGATAAGCGGTGTTTCTCCATCTGATATAAGCATGCTATTAGTTTATTTAGGACGATAAGGTTCCACGTGGAACATTTTATAATGAATTCAAAATAATATGTGCCAGGATATCATATTAGGGAATATTGTTGATGTTGTGAAAAGAAAAATTTTTCCTGGAGAAATTACACTTTCAGAAGGCCTAATATATTCGATAAAACATTTATCTGAAGCACCAGATGTTTTTATTATTCCGGGACTTATAGATGCTCATGTACATATAGAAAGCTCTATGCTTGTTCCATCCGAATTTGCAAAAGCTGCTGTCAGGCATGGAACAGTTGCAGTAGTTTCAGATCCGCATGAAATTGCCAATGTACTTGGTGTGAATGGTGTATTGTTCATGCTGGAAAATGCCAAAAAAACAAACTTCAAGTTCTTCTTCGGGGCACCATCATGTGTACCGGCAACTCAATATGAAACAGCTGGTGCAAGGATAGGTCTGCATAAAATCGAAGATTTACTGGGGAGAGAGGATATATTTCTACTCTCAGAAATAATGAACTATCCGGATGTGATAAGAGGAGATAACGTTGTTAAGAAAAAGATCAAAATAGCGAAGGGAAAAAGAAAAGTAATTGATGGACATGCACCAGGTCTGAGGGGAGAAGATCTAAAAAAGTATATTTCGGCAGGTATTTCTACAGATCATGAATGCCTGTCAATGGAAGAGGCTCTTGAAAAGCTGGAAAATGGAATGAAGGTGATAATAAGAGAGGGAAGTGCCGCTAAAAACTCGGATGTTTTATTTGAACTTATTGATAAATATCCGGGCGGGGTAATGTTGTGCACAGATGATATACATCCTGATGATCTGGAAAACGGGCATATTGATAATATTATTAGAAGAGGTATTTCAAAGGGGCTTAACCTGTTTAATATACTGAGAGCTGCAACTATAAATCCTGTAACACATTATAAAATTGATTGTGGTTCACTGCAGCAGGGTGACAAAGGAGATCTGATCATAGTGGATTCACTGAAAGATTTTAATATTCTTGCCACATACATAGAAGGGAAGAAGGTATTTGACGGCAAAAAAATATTGCTTGATGACGTCGGGATTGAAAAAATAAATCATTTTGTCGCAAAAGAAATTTATTCAGATGATCTTACCATTCAGGCAGGATCAGTACTTGTCAAAATAATCGAAGCCAGGGATGGATCCCTGGTTACCGGGAAATCAATTATGCCTATGACCGGAATAAATGGTTCATTAGTGACAGATCCCGAAAAAGATATACTAAAAATTTCAGTGTTAAACAGATATCAAAAAACAAGCCCTTCACTTGGATTTATAAAAGGTTTTGGGCTAAAAAAAGGTGCAATTGCAGGCAGCGTAGCCCATGATAGTCATAATATTATTGCAATTGGCGCGAACGATAAGGATCTGAAAACTGCTATCAATAAGGTCATTCAACTAAAAGGCGGATTGGTTGTTGCAGAGGATAGTAGAATTGATTGTTTGGAACTGCCAGTTGCAGGACTTATGTCGGATCGTGATGTTTTCTCGGTGGCAAAAGAATACAGGAATCTCTTGAAACGTTCAAAGGAATTAGGTTCAAAACTCACATCGGCCTTCATGACAATGTCATTTATGACACTGTTAGTAATACCGGAATTGAAAATAAGTGACAAAGGATTATTTGATACTGCCGAATTCAGGATCACATCATTATATGCCTGAAAAAATTAAAACAAACGATCACCTGATAAACCAGCGGTACGCTTACCTTAAGCAGCTGATTGAAATATTACCTGAACAACCAGGAGTCTACCAGTACTATGATAATACAGAAGCACTAATTTACGTAGGCAAAGCAAAAAATCTGAAAAAAAGAGTAACATCTTATTTTACAAAAAACAGGTTTGATAATAATAAACTAAAATTACTTGTAAGAAAAATAGCTGATATAAAATATATTGTCGTAAATAATGAATCAGATGCTTTTTTACTCGAGAATAACCTTATTAAAAAATACCAGCCGAAATATAATGTTCAGCTGAAAGATGACAAAACATTTCCCTGGATCTGTGTAAAGAATGAACCTTTCCCAAGGGTCTTTTCGACAAGGAATATTAAAAATGACGGATCTGCTTATTATGGACCCTACACATCTGGATTGATGGTAAAAACAATTCTTGATCTTATAAGACAGTTATTTCCGCTCAGAACATGCACATTAAATCTGACAGTTGAAAATATAGGACAAGGGAAGTTTAAAGCTTGTCTCGAATATCATATTGGTAATTGTCTTGCCCCATGCATTGCAAAACAAACCAGCGAAGATTATGCAGCTTCAATAAACAACATTCATAAAATATTAAAAGGAAACATTAAACAAGTATCAGACTACCTGAGGGAACTTATGGAACGATATTCAATGGAATTCAGATATGAACAGGCACAATTAGTCAAGGAAAAAATGGAGCTGATTAAAAGGTATCGGAGCAAGTCAACCATAGTAAATCCCAAAATAAACAATATTGATATTTATTCAATTGTCGATGAGACAAAATATACCTATGTCAATTACATGAAAATCATCGAAGGTTGTGTTATTCAGGCACATAACCTTGAGATCAAAAAACAACTGGATGAGCAGAAGGAAGAATTACTGATGCTGGCGATTACGGAAATAAGGAACAGAATCGCCAGCGATGCAGTGGAAATACTTGTACCGTTTCCGGTTGACATGTCGATAGCATTAATAAAATTTACTATCCCGGTCAGAGGAGACAAAAAGAAATTGCTGGAATTGTCTGAAAGAAATGCCAGGCATTATCAATTGGAACAAAGAAATCAAAGACTGCTGACATCGCCTCTGAAAAAAACGGAGAGGATCTTAAAGGGAATGATGAATGATCTGAGGCTCAAAACCCTGCCTGTACATATTGAATGTTTCGATAATTCTAACTTGCAGGGTAAAAATCCAGTTGCTTCCTGTGTTGTATTCAGGAATACACGTCCGAGTAAAAAGGAATACAGACATTTTCACATAAAGACTGTAACTGGTCCCAATGACTATGCTTCAATGGAAGAAATTATTTACAGAAGATACAGAAGGGCACTGGAGAATAGCAGGGATTTACCTCAACTTATAGTAATCGATGGTGGTAAAGGCCAGTTAAATGTTGCGGTAAATAGCCTTGAAAAATTAGGACTAAAAGGTAAAATAGCAGTGATAGGAATAGCAAAAAAACTGGAAGAGATTTATTTTCCTGGAGATGCAGTACCACTTTATATAGATAAAAACTCAGAAACATTAAAATATATACAACAATTACGCAATGAAGCACATAGGTTCGGCATAAACTTTCATCGTTCTGGAAGATCAAAAGAAATGACTGCATCAATACTCGATGACATCGAAGATATCGGGATCAGAAGTAAAGAAAAATTACTGTTGAAGTATCATACAATAGATAATATTCTTAATGAGAATCCTGATAAACTATACAATCTTATAGGAAAAACCAGAACTGTTAAATTGCTGGATCATTTAAAGAACAACTTTACTGCAAATTGATAATGTGACTAATTTGTACGGTCAATTGTGAAAGTGACAAGTTTTATCAATGATTCCTTGGAATCATTCATTGGGAACTCCCTGATGAATTCAATTGCCCGCTCCTTGTAATCAACCATTTTTTGTTCAGCATACCGGAGTCCATCATTCTGAACAGCGAAATCAATCACTTCATTGATTTTATGGTGGTCATTATTTTGCCTGCGAATTATTTTAATTACTCTGTCACGTTCGTGGCTGTCCGAATTTTCAAGAGCATAAATAAGGGGTAAGGTGAATTTTTTTTCTTTAAGGTCATTGCCGGTCGGTTTACCTATCCTTCCAAGCTTTTGATAATCAAGTAAATCATCTTTTATTTGAAATGCCATACCAACGTGTTCACCAAATGATTTAAGTTTTTCGACAATTTCTGCTTCCGCATGTACTGATTGAGCACCACATGCGGTACAGGCAGCTATTAACGTCGCAGTCTTTTTGCGTATGATTTCAAAATAATCGTCTTTTGATATGCTGAGATTTCTGGAGCGCTTTATCTGCATTAATTCGCCCTCACTCATCTCTCTGACTGCATCAGATACAATTTTTAATAATTCATATTCCTTTTCATGAACTGCCAGAAGCATTCCTTTCGCAAGTAAATAATCTCCCAGAAGTACGGCCACTTTTGATCCCCACAGAGCATTAATTGAAAAAAACCCTCTTCTTTCATAAGAATCATCCACAACGTCATCGTGTATTAAGCTTGCTGTATGAAGTAATTCAATAAGACTGGCAGCTGTGAATGTTGATGGGTTGACCGTTCCCAACATCTTAGCGGTTAGAAAAACAAACAAAGGACGAATTTGTTTTCCTTTATGGCGTAACAGATAATTAGTTATAATGTTTAACAGGGGTATTTTACTCTTCATTGAAGTTGTGAAATGAATTTCAAAATCCTTCATTTCATTTGCTACTGTTAACCTTATTTCGCTAATTGAACTCATTGGTGGTTAAAAACATAATCAGTAAAGATAAATGAAAAAATAACTGAAGAAGAGTAAGCTTGGCAGAAAGATTCTAAATCATTGATTAATAAGTCATTTCGTTAAAAAAATGAAATTAACCATTTTTAAGCATATATATTTATATATTTGTATCTGTCAATAAAGGCTTTAAAAAAATGGAGATGAAATTTGAGAATCTCAATGCCGAACAGCTTGAAAAAGCAGCAAATATGCTAAAGGCAATAGCTCATCCAATGAGAATTGCTATCATTAATTTTCTGGAAGATGGTAAAAAGCTCACTGTTACTGAAATTCATGAATTGCTGGACATTGAACAATCCACTACCTCACATCACCTTGGAATACTGAAAGACAAAGGAGTTCTGGCATCTAAAAGAGAAGGAAAGAATACATATTATTTCCTGAAACATGAAAATCTCAGCGACATTGTTGAGTGCCTCGGTAAATGCGCAAATTATTGATTTCTGGTTAATAATTAATAATTGATAAATGACTGATAATCCACTTAATCAGTCAGGTTCCATCATTCTATAATCATTGGTAATTTAAATAATTTTACCTAGTAATAATACAGGATTATTATGACAGCCATTAGAATAACTAAAGAATTTACATTTGAAATGGCCCATGCATTATTGAACTACGACGGGCCTTGCCGCAATATACATGGGCATTCATACAAATTGTATGTTACGGTAAAGGGGAACATCCTTGAAGAAAAATCCAGCCCTAAACTAGGCATGGTTATGGATTTTTCAGATTTAAAACGTATTGTAAAAAAATATATCATAGATTATTTTGATCATTCTGTCATCATCAGCTCTGCGGCAGGTAAACCCGAGATATCACTTGTAAAAAAAATGTTTGAAAAGTTTTATATTGTTGATTTTCAACCTACCTGTGAGAACCTTGTCATCAACATGGCACAGCTAATAGGGAAACAGTTACCGGTTAATATTAGCCTGTTCAGTCTGAAACTTTGTGAAACTGCCACTTCGTATGCAGAATGGTTTGCCTCGGATAATTAATTAAAGCTGCAGGATGGAATCAAAAGGAAAACTTTTTCTGCTCGATGCATATGCATTGATTTTCAGGGCATACTATGCTTTTATTAACCGGCAGATGATGAATTCCAAAGGATTGAATACATCTGCTGTTTTTGGTTTTACTGCTGTACTTGATGAAATTCTAAGGAATGAAAAACCAAGTCATATTGCAGTCGTCTTTGATCCCCCCGGGCCGACTTTCAGGCATGTAAGATTTCCGGAATATAAAGCTAACCGGGAAGAGACACCTGAAGATATACGTAAAGCCGTACCTTTTATCAAGGATATTATAAAAGCCTTTAATATTCCTGTAATAGAAGTACAGGGATATGAGGCTGATGATGTCATTGGAACCCTCTCGAGAAAAGCAGCAGAGAAAGGATACATGGTATATATGATGACCCCGGATAAAGATTATGCCCAGCTGGTTACAGAAAATATTTTTATGTACAAACCAAGAAAAGGTGGTGAAAAACCAGAAATCATGGGTGTGGAGGAAATAAACAGTTATTTTGGCATCAAATCACCAAAGCAGGTGATAGATATCCTTGCCTTATGGGGTGACAGCATTGATAACATACCAGGAGCTCCGGGAATAGGCGAAAAAACTGCAAAGAAACTGATTGCTGATTATGGATCTGTGGACGAGGTGCTTCTGAATGCACAACAATTAAAAGGAAAACAAAAAGAAAGCATACTTGATAATAAAGAAAAAATTTTGCTTGCAAAAGAACTGGTAACAATCTGCCTTGATACACCTGTTGATTTCAATGAAAAGGATTGTGAATTGAAAACTCCTGATATTCAAAAATTAAAGCAAATTTTCGATGAACTCGAATTCAGGAATCTGGCCGACAGGATCATAGGATCTTACCCTGATCTTACGCAAAAACAATCAGCCCGGATAAGCCAGGGTACACTGTTCACTGAGCCAGAAGAAATCATGGCGGATGACAGTAAATATGAGAATATTAATACAATCTCACATATTTATAAGGTAATTGAATCAGATGCTGATATAAATTTATTGATTAAAGAACTTGGTGAACAGAAAGCATTCTGTTTTGATACAGAAACAACTAGTATAAATGCACTTGAGGCGGAATTAGTAGGGATTGCTTTTTCTTTTAAGAAAAACAATGCATGTTATGTGCCTTTTCCTGAAGACAGGGCTGCTTCAGACGCGCTTATTAAAAAGTTTAAGGAAATATTTGCCAATCCGCAGATACAGAAAACAGGACAGAATAGCAAATATGATTTACAGGTACTAAAGAATTATCAGATCGATATAAAAGGTCCTTTATTCGATACCATGATCGCCCATTATCTTTTGCATCCTGAATCAAGGCATAATCTTAATTATCTGTCAGGAATATATCTGAACTACAAACCTGTGATGATCGAGGAGCTGATAGGGAAAAAAGGACAGGAACAGGGGAATATGCGAAGTGTACCTATAGAACGTATCAGTGAATATTCCTGTGAAGATGCAGATCTGACATGGCAGTTGAGTAAGATTTTTCAGGATGAACTGAAGAAATCAGGACTGATGGAACTGGCGGTTAATGTTGAGTTTCCTTTGATACAGGTTTTGTCAGATATGGAAAGAGCCGGTTTTGTAATTGATACGGATTCTTTAAAACAGTATGGAGAAACCCTTAACAGGGAGCTGGCGATTATTGAAGAAGAAATTTATTCGCTGGCAGGAGAAAAATTCAATATTTCCTCTCCAAAACAGCTTGGAGTTATTTTATTTGAAAAACTTAATATTCCAGGACCATCAAGGAAGACTAAATCACAGCAATACTCCACAAGCGAAGATGTCTTAAGCAGAATCTCTGACAAAAATCCTGTCATTCCGAAAATTCTGGATTACAGGACTTTGAAAAAACTTCTATCAACATATGTTGAGACCTTACCCAGAATGATTAATCAATCAACAGGAAGGATACACACATCGTTTAATCAGGCGATTACAGCCACGGGCAGGTTAAGTTCCAATAATCCAAACCTTCAGAATATTCCAGTCCGTGAAGAACGGGGCAAAGAAATACGCAAGGCATTTATACCCGGAAGTTCCGATAATCTGCTTGTTGGAGCTGATTACAGCCAGATAGAGTTAAGATTAATGGCACATATGAGTGGTGATGAACATCTGAGAGATGCTTTTCAGAACAAGGAGGACGTACATACCGCAACTGCCTCAAAAATATTCAATGTTCCTCAGGAGATGGTTACGAAAGAGATGAGGAACAAGGCCAAAACGGCAAATTTCGGCATCATTTACGGGATTTCTGCTTTCGGTTTGGCGCAACGTCTGAAAATTGACCGTACTGAAGCGAAGCACCTCATTGATGGCTATTTTAATACTTATCCCAGGGTAAGGGTATATATGGATAAAAGTATCGCTGATGCAAGGGAAAAAGGTTATGTAACAACCTTGCTGGGGAGAAAAAGATTCCTGCCCGATATAAATTCAAGGAATGCCGTTGTGAGAGGATTTGCTGAAAGGAATGCTATCAATGCACCTCTCCAGGGATCTGCTGCAGATATCATCAAAATAGCTATGATTAAGATTCATGATATTTTAATGATGAAAAAGATGAAAAGCAGCATGATCTTGCAGGTGCATGACGAACTGATATTTGATGTTCCACAGAATGAAATCAATGATCTGATAGAAATCGTAAAATTCCAGATGGAGCATGCCTATCCAGTTACAGTGCCTCTCGTGGTAAATGTCGGTTGCGGCAGGAACTGGCTTGAAGCAGATTAATATAATTCCCTGGAAAGTGTACTAAAAATCGCATGCTCAATAATTGATCAAAATCTTCGCAGGCTGACAGGAAAGCCTTTCAGGGAACAAGGATTCAAAAAGTGTATTACTCTTATATTTTTATAACTTTGACGGAAGGCTTATATCTAATTAACTGAACTCAGCTCATTTTTTCCGGATGAGGGACCAGATAATAAATGAGCATAGATATCAGGATGGTTAAGCACTTCAACAGCTTTCTTGATCTCTGACAGATTTTCTATTATTGCCTGCTCTCTTCCTTTCTGATAATAATACCTGCAGCAAATCTCTTCTTTCAATAAAGATGCTATCTCTTCCCTGAAGTTTTCCAGATCCTTAGCATTGTCATGAGCCAGCTTCTCTTCCAGTGCCTTAAATTCAGGCTCTGATAGGGTATAGTATTTCTCAGTTTTAGCAGTGTTAATCAGGTTTTTCAGGATTCCCTCACTTTCAGTCTGGTATGTGAAGTTCCTGCCGGAAACATAATCTGTAAAATCTTTATAAATTTTATCGCCTATATAAAAATCCTTGACAGGGGCTATAGAATCATTTCTGGAAGTAAATATGGTTGCATAATTAAAAATTATGCTCTGGGAATATAAGGCCTGGGCAATCTGACTATAATTCTTTCGATCAATCACGAAATCAGGAAGAATACCTCCACCATCGTAAACAGTTCTGCCATTCCTGGTGGTGAAGGCTGTTATCAGGGAATCGGGTATTGTACCAACGCTTCCATCTTCATTTCTGTTTGAATAATCAAGGGCCTGGATACAACGACCACTTGGAATATAATATTTGGCAGTGGTTACCTTCAGTTTTGTGTTGTAGCTAAGGTCTCTTGTTGTTTGCACGAGACCCTTACCATAGGTTCTTTGCCCGATTACTACTGCCCTGTCAAGATCCTGCAATGCGCCTGCCACGATTTCTGAAGCTGAAGCAGATCCGCGACTCACCAGTATAGCAAGATGCATACTGGTATCAATGGGAGCATACCTGGTCTTGTATTCATAGTCCCATTGTTTGACGCGTCCCCTGGTACTGACAACCAATTGATCAGATTTGATAAAAAGACCTGAAATGTCCACGGCTTCAATGAGTAAACCGCCAGGATTATCACGCAGATCAAGAACAAGTGCATTTATATGGTACTTGCTTTTAAGATCGGTCAAAGCTTCTTTCACTTCTTCTGCTGCACCGTTAGTAAAATTCTTCAGCCGGATATATCCTATACTGTCAGTTATTAAACCATAATAAGGAACATTTTTAATAGTGATCTTTTTCCTTTCAAGTGATATATTAAAAGATTCCGGAACTCCCAATCTTCTGATAGTCAGGACAACATTTGTATTGGGAAGGCCTTTCAACGTTTCACTGATAAATGAAATATCCTTGTTTTTCATATCCGCACCATCGATGGCTACTAAAGTGTCTCCCGCTTTCAATCCTGCCTGGGCTGCAGGAAATCCTTCATATGGTTCAGCGATAATTGCATATTCCCCTGACCTTCTTATCAATGATCCTATACCACCGTACTGTCCTGTTGTCATGAACATAAAGTTTTCCTCTTCAGATTCAGGAATAAAAGTGGTATAAGGATCAAGCGTTTTTAACATACCATCAATGCTTGAATTAACAAGTTTCTCAGGATCAGTTTCATCCACATAGAATAGGTTCAGTTCCCTGAACAATGAATAATAGATTTCAAGATTTTTTACCAGTTTGAAATCATCGGTGGAATTGGACAGGAAAAAAAACGAGCTGGTTATTATCAGGATAGTCAAAATAATAATCCCGGGTCTCCTGAATTTTCTCATTGTAAAATGTATTTCTTATTAAAGTGTCGTCAAAATTACATCATATTAAACGATTATGTATACTAAATAGAAAGGTATTAGCTGATTTTAACTTTTTTTTACAACCCGGTTCTCAAATGAAGGCAACAATATGCCAGGGTTTGATGCAATGATCACTTATTTATTACCTTAAAGTGTTTTGAAAGGGTATTCCCATATTCATCCACGAGAGTAAGTGTATGGGAGCCACAGGAAGGATTTATTCCCAGCTGATGAATATGACAGGTTGAACCAATATATTGATCATCAAGATGCCAGAATATGGTTGTGTTTGGTTTTCTGTGGGCAGCTTCGAACACCACCTTGCTTTTTTTCCCTTCCAGGTCATAAGGTATGTATATGGTTGCAGTATGTTTAGGATAGATTAACTCCATGTTGTCAATAGATTCCTCAGTAATACATTCCGGATGGACAGGAGGAAGTAACCTGTATGCAGGATTTTTACGTCTATAGTACCATTCCTCAACAGGAGGCAAAAGAAACCAGGGTTCATGTTTTATATCGTTAATATCAGCACAATTACTGTTAATGCGGTATTTACCATCCTTTGTAAGATGAACCAGAATATGATAGGGACAAGGAAGAGAGTTTAATCCGGTTTTTGGTATCCAGATGGAATCAATATCAGTACAGCATAATCCCGCAAGATGTCCGCTTTGACGGCAAACAGGCACTTTAATCATCTCATCGTAAGGAGGTGTAAACCAGGCTGTTTCAGGCATGAAATCAAATACATCGAATAATACGGGTGCTGCCGCTGAATTACCTGTTAAGCCAGGGCGTCCTTCTCCGTCAGCATTTCCTGCCCAGACTCCGACGGTGTAACGCGGACTGGTTCCAATTGCCCATCCATCCCTGAATCCAAAACTTGTACCTGTCTTCCACGCAATCTTTGAAGAGGAGGAAAACATTTTCCAGCCTGTTTCAGATTCAGGCCTGTTCACTTCAATAAGTGATTCAAATGTAAGCCATATAGATGCAGCATTAATGATTTGATATTCAGGGCTTATGGTTGTAAACCTGTCAGCAGGGCTATCCTTCTGCTTTTGCGTAAGCAGATAGTTTGGCATATGAATATCCCCTGTCTGATAATAGCCATTAAAACGATTATAATGATCCAATATCCTTGCAAAACTTGCAAACATACCAGTTATTTCCAGCAGACTGGCTTCCCCTCCTCCCAAAATAAGTGATAAGCCGTAATAATCTGCAGGTTTGTTTAATGTTGAGATCCCCATTTTTGTAAGCAGATAAAGAAAACGTTCAACACCAAAAGATTGTAACATTCTGACTGCAGGGATGTTCAGTGATCGTGAAAGGGCCATTTTTGCCGGGACAGCGCCATCATAGCCCATCGTAAAATTTTTAGGAGCATATCCTGAGTAATAGGTAGGAATATCAGGTACAAGAGTACCAGGAAGTATCTCCCCATAATTCAGCATCGTACAATATAAAGCAGGTTTGAGAATACTTCCTGTGCTTCTGACAGATGAGATAATATCGACATCATCACTGTGTTCAGATTGTTCCGTTTTTTTGACGTTCCCTGTATAAGCAAGTATATCACCTGATTCTACATCAACAATTAATGCAGCCAGATTATGTATCTCGTTTTCTTCCAGTACATCGTTCTGCTTTAAGATTATCCGGTTAAGTTTCAGTTGATAATCCTTTATCAGGGTGGTTTTTATCCTTTTCCCCCTGTTCGTCATGCAGATATGGGTTAACAGGTGGGGTGCAAGGTCAGGAAGCGGCTGAGGTTTATCAGGTATCGGTTCAAGTTTACCCAGTTGCCAGGTAAGAGAATCAATAACCTTCATTTTATATAACTTATCAAGAACAAAGTCTCTTTTGTCCTGAAGCAGCTTACGATTTTTGCCAGGATAAATCAATGTAGGAGAATTTGGAAGAACAGCCAGTATTGCCGTCTCACTCCATGAAAGACTCCCGGGTGATCTGTTGAAATATCTCCAGGAAGCAGCTTCCAGGCCAATCACATTCCCTCCGAACGGAGCATTGGCTGCATAGAGGCTCAAAATCTCCATTTTTGTACATCTCAGCTCCAGTCTGGTAGCAAGGATCATTTCGGTTATTTTTTCCTTAACAGTCCTAGCTTTACCTTTCCTGGAGAGTCTAATAACCTGCATACTGATAGTGCTCCCGCCCTGCAGAATTTTGCCAGCTTTAATATTCTGTATCATTGCCCGAAGGATAGAAGCAGGATTAACTCCTTTATGTACTAGGAAAAACCGGTCTTCGTATAAAATGATGGTCCTGGCAAATTTATCAGGAACTTCAGAAGTTGCAGGGAATCTCCATTGTCCGTCATCTGCAATTCTGGCACCGAGAAATTCACCATTTCTGTCTTCAATAACAGTACAGCATGGGTCGCTAAAAAGCTGATCGGGAAGGCAGAAATAAAATAAAGTCAGCGACAGCAATATAATCAACGAATAAGCAGCAATTATTATCTTCCGGTTGCGATACATTTTTAAAAGATCACGGGTTTAATAAACTTCAACCCACATACCCTTGGTACTGGCATTAACAGTATTATCATACATTGCCTCACAAACGATGGACGAAAGATAAAACCTGCCTTTATAGGCAGCGTTGACCTGGTAAAGGAAAGTTTTTTTAGAGTATGCTTTCAGATCAAAATGAGTATATATCCTGTCATCGCGTATATCCTGGTAATCAGGCTTATCTGCCTTATATATTCCTTCCGTTTCCTCAAATCTCGTATTTCGTATTTCCCATCCTGAGGGAACGATCTGTGTCAGAGCTATATCTGTGTAATCCCCCAGGTTTCCCGTATTTGCGATATCAATATGCACAAGTAAATCAGATCCCTGCTGTATCCTTGATATATCAATTTCATTTCCTGCAAGATCGGTATATCTGACACGCATGGCAAGATTATTTGAGGAAGCAATTTCAGATCCTTTCTCGGGAATTCCGGTCATGATCAGGCGTACAAATATCAATCCGTCAGCAGCATTGGTAATTTCCACATGTCCCTTTTGAAGTTCTTTAACGGGTAATTGAATCCTTGCCAGGGGCAATTTAGTGGATGCCCTGACAGTTTTTTCCCCGTTAACGGAATATTCAAATGCAAGATCACCTGAAGTAGTTCCGGTCCCTGCAAATTTAGCCATGGCTAACAGGCAGTAACCGGTAGTCTGGGTGCTTAGCCATCGATTACTGGAAAGGATTGCGGAAATCATTTTTGCATACCTGGCTCCTTCAGTCCTGTTATTCATTAATGTTAACGTTTCAAGCATCATAGCCAGATCCCTCTCCCTGGATCCATAAGTAGGGTTAAAACTGGTATAACTGTCAATGTTGGAAGACAAATTGGCTAAAATATCTCCTGCCACCTCCTGCTGTCCGATAACAGCGTAGGCTGAAGCGAGCCTCCATCGCGCCTGAACGGACAGGCCGGGATCCTCACGCAAACGGTTCATTGATCCCAGCTCAGGCTCATTGGCTAATGCAAGGGTATATAAACGATATGCCTGGATTAAATCATCCTGATTAAGCTGACCTGAAGGTTTGGACCATGCGCGGGCAGCTTTTTTCTGGTATTTCACCCAGTTTCTCATTATATCGGACCGTACGTTAAATCCTTGATTTTCAGCTTCGATAAGAAAATGTCCTGCATAATTGGTACCCCAGGCATCTGAACAGGTTGCATTGGGCCAGTATCCGAATGAACCATCAGAAAGGATAAATTGCTGCAACCGGTTGATCCCGGCAGCAATGTTTGTTTGGATTTTCTTTACCATCACCTGATTGCACTCAGTTATTTCATCAAGATAGAGTTGCGGGAATACTGTTGAAACTGTTTGTTCAATACAACCATAAGGATATGAAAGAAGAAATTGCATCCTTCTCTCCAGATCAAGGGGCGGTATATTTGATACTTCCATGGTAAGGGCATTGGTACCCGGCATACCGGGCAGCATATATTCACCCTTCCATTTATCTCCTTTTTCAATGCTTGCCTCAATGAATTCTGTTACAGGAGGATTGGGATTTCTTATGTCAAGTTCAATAGAATATTCTGATTTTTCCTGCAGGCAGGTAGCTAAAATCCTTGCTTTTCCTATTCCAATGAGCGAAGGGACCTGCAGTTCAAAGTGCTCAACTGTTTCTCCGGTATGTGAAAAAGTGATTTGTTTTTGTAAATCCCCAATTGGTTTCAACAGCTCGTTTGTTTCAAGACAGATGGTTACATTACGTATTTTTTCATCCATGGCAAATACAGTAACTGGCAGATATACCTGTTCGCCGGGGCCCAGTACTCTTGGGAGAGTGGCAAGCACCATAAGAGGCTGGCGCACGGGTACTGACTTATCTGTAAAACCATATGCTTTTTGATTACCGGCCACGATCATTGCCCTGACAGAACCTACATAATTGGGAATGTGTATATGGTGGGTTCTGGTCTGCCCTTTTTCCAGGCTGAACGGTCCCTGATAAATAACCATCGGAGGGAAACGGCTTGCTTTTCTCTGTGCTTCTTCACTTATTTCTCCTTCATATCCACCACCAATGCTTAGCAAGCTTTCGATCCTGGCCCCGTATGCTCCGATAACCATATCATATAGATCCCAGGTTTTCACTCCCAGGGCTTCGCGTGCGTAAAAGTAAGACCATGGATCAGGTGTTTTGTATCTTGTTAGTCCAAGCAGGCCCTCATCAACCAGTGCAACAGTATAACTGCATTCCTGATGGTTCTCTTCGCTTACCCTGATGTCAACAAGGCTGTTGGGTCTTATCTGGTCAGGCATTTGCAAAACGGGATGCAATCGTGTCACCGGATCTTCTACAAGTATTGGCACTATACCGTAGAGCCGGATGGGAAGATCATTCACTGACTGTGCATGAGGTTGTATCAAACTCAGATGGATATAAATATTAGGTGCCATTTCTTCAGTTATCCTGAATGAGTAAGTGGTCTCAACATCATTGGTCACGACCCAGTTTGCCTGGATCACACGAGATCCGTTTTCCAGGGAAACGAGTGCCCTTCCTTGCCCGGAGGACGGAAAACTCACGGTAGCTTTTTCACCGACCATATATTTTTGTTTATCGGTACTGAAGCTTAGCATAGCTGCTCCCTCAGGCTGTTCTCTTTGTTCCCTGCCTGCCCATCCGGGCCAGTCAACATAAATGGTTTTACCACAGGCATGACCGGAAACAGGATCAACAGCTCTTATCAGAAATATGCCCCATTCAGGATAGTCTATCCTGAATGTGAAGTTCCCTTTACCATTACTCGTATTAATAGTTTTTGAAACAATGGGCATATGCTCGCTGGTTCCCAGGTAAGATGCAAGGTCTTCATATGTGGCATCCCACCACCATCTCCATTCTATTTTATAGATATTGACCTTAATTCCGTTTCTATTCACAGGCCTTCCCTCAGCATTAACGGTGATTATTTCCACTGTGTGAATGGTATCAGTCATTAACATCCCCCGTGACTGGTCACCTGCAGGTGTTTTAATGCCGACATAACCTGTATAGGGGGAATAAGGAAGTACGAACTGATCGATACTGAACTCACCACTCTCCTCAAAAACACGGGTAATGAATTTGGCATTGAGCATACCCGGAGATTCAACCTCAGGTGTCAGATCAGGATAGAATTCTGCTTTCCCTTCATCATTGAGCCTGTCATCAAACAAAACATATTCTCCTGAAGAAAAACTACGGACGGGATCATCGAAGATGAAATCAGGATAGTTTTTAAAGACAGTTGGTACCGGTGTATATGAGACACTTACGCTGGCACGGAGATGATCAGCAACTGCCCCATGTAGCCATGAAGCCTGCAATAATGCGCGTATCTTTTTCTCGGAAACAGATAGTCTGTCAGTACCAAAATCAAGATTAATCTTTAACCGGTTCGGTTTAACAGTTTCAATCCTTATCCTGTTTGAAAAGACAGTACCTCCTATGGTCACATTTGCTGTCCAGTTGCCTGTAGGTGCATCTGGTCTGGTAGCTGTGACAAATGAATAAAATCCATGACTGCCTGAAGTCTGGATAGATTTATATACCAATTGCTGCTGAGGATTATACAGTTCAAAGCTGACAGGATGGTTTTCAGGGAGGATTTCCTGACGGTCCTCAAGCATAAAAGTAAGATAAAGACTATCTCCGGGCCTCCATACGCCACGCTCACCATAAAGAAATCCCTTCAAACCCTTATTGACTATATTACCTGAAACATCAAATCTGCTCAGTGACAGGGAAGATCCATCATCAAGACGCAGGTACCCCCGCTGGTCATTATATTTTGCAATTAAAAGAAATGGAACATTTGATAACTGAATTCTGGCAAGTCCGTTGTCAACTGTCCGGACTTCAGCCAGTAACTGTTGTTGAAAATTATATACTTCGATGGCGACATCCTGGAGAGGTTCAGTGGTTCTGAGATCTGTGACGCAAAAGATCATTGAATTATTATTGCCCTGTTTTGCTATAATACCAAGATCAGATGCAAGTATATTCCTGGCTACGGAACGATGTGGTCCATAATAATAATCAGAACAGGGATTTTCTCTTTCACTCCAGTCATAAACCCAGTAATAATAACCTTCTTCATCATAAGTTTCATAGGAATCCCAATAACTCAGTTCCCCCTGGTCAGGAAACTGATAATTTTCTTCCTCCAGATCTTTCTGCTGACTGGCATCAGTTTCAGTACCTGATTCTTCGCAGGTATATGTGGATTGTACTTTCCTGAAACCAATCTCCACACGGTACAGGGCACCAGGTTCAGTTTTTATCAGTTCACCCAGGTCAATAAAGAAGGTATTCCATTTATTGTAGTCTATTGGTCTTTCGGAGACCAACTTTACAGTCTTTTTTAATATCAGTCGTCCGACCCTTTTAACCTGGCTGTTCCCGTCAAGATAGTTAACCTGGAGGAACTGAGAGATGTTGTTCTCATAAATACGGATGATTCTGATGTCAACTGCTTTAAGATTAACAGCTTCAAAAGGAAAGATAAGTCCTTCAGAATTAGGTAAGATCACTCCTTTACCGGTAAGACGAACAGCAGGCTTCACTTCCTCAAAATTCAAATTGTACCGGCATCTTTCTTTCAGGCGGAATCCTGAGATATTTTTTATTCCAGGCTCAATGGTTATATCCAGCTGGCCCGTCTGCCGTACTAAAGGATATGCCCTTATTTCATTATTTTCAGCAATGAATTTAAGATCTGTTTCATTTTCCAAAGCTATCAGACCATCAAGATATTGATTTGCCATTAAAGGATCGGAGAACCTTATCCGGATGTACTGCTCAGGTTGCTGAACGACAGAAACATCCGTGATAATGAAATCGGACAGCGAGGGGACAGTTATCTCTTTTGAATCATTATTGTCAATATCTATCTCTGAACCTTTCCAGGTGACAGAAAAAGAGGAGTGTTCTTCTTTACGAAGGATACTATCTATTTCAAAGGTATGCAATCTCCCGTCAGGGCTGTGAACCCAGTGAATATGCAAGAGTCTTCCTTCCTGGTTCGCTGTAAGCACTTTTTCTATCCGTTCATCTTCAATGAAGTCTGAAGTCTGCAGCTGACCGGTGCCTTTGTTCCATTTGAGATTATTATTATTATAAGCTGAAACCCCTGTGATATCTACAATAAATGATTGTTTAATTGTTCGAAACCCGAACCGGAACAGTTTAAGATCAGACGGAATATCAGGAATTAATCTGTTCAGGGTGAAAATTGCAGTGTATTCTGTTCCTGGTTTCAACCGTTCAGAAGGTTTGAAAACGAATGTTCTTTTATCGGTCATTATGGTGTATCCTTCAATTGCCGGATTAAACCGAAACAATTTCAGCTCCAGGGGCTTATTGAGTTGAAAATCACCTTTTATATCATCAGTAAGTTGTATCCTTATTTCAGCATCGCCGGGTACTAAACCGGTTGTGAAGGCGGCAACATAGGCAGTAAAGGCAGGACTTATTGTATATTCCTTTTTGATCTCGGGTTTACAACCAGTGAATAAAACAAAAACAAGCAGGCATATGGAACAAACGGTAAGGCAGTATTTTTGGTTCATGTTTGAAAGAGATTGGTTAACATATAACCAAAAATACGAAATAACAGGTATTTAATCTATTGTGAATTCTATAGGAAGGGATACCTGAACAGGTGCCGGCTGGTTGTCTATTTTCCCCGGAATCCATTGAGGAAATGAATTGATAATGCGCAATGCTTCAGCATTAAAATCATCACGGTCACCCTGGATAACCTCGGCCCCCCTGATGTTACCATTTTCATCAACTGTAAACCTGGTTATGACAACGCCTTGCACTCCTGACCGTAAAGCATTTCTCGGATACTGCATCTCTTTCTGAATAAAACTTCTTAATGCCGTAATCCCGCCATTAAAAGCAGGCATTATTATATATGGGAAATATGCGACAGGTTCTTCTTTTTCATTAAAACACTTTCCTTCAATTAACTCATCATTCTCATACAAATCTTTTCTTACAGGTTTCCCGTTCGGATAATAGGAAATGAAATAACCGTGTCTTTTGCCATCGACATACTGAACATTTAATTTCGGATTACTGTCATTGTTCCAGGATTGATAGGTTCCATTGAGTATACCCTTTTTAAAATACTGACTGGTCTTTTGAGAGCCGTTTTCATACCATTCCGAATAATGACCATTCAGTTCATTATCTTTATATTCACATTCTGCCTGTTTATTACCATTTTCATACCAGTAAGTAAATAATCCTTCCTTGTAATCAGGTCTGATCGACCGGTAAGTACCGGTCATCTGTATCTGCCCGGATAGAAAATGATCCTCTACCATTAATAAAAAACTACCATCAGGACTGGTCCTGACAATCCGGTAATAACTGGCATTATCACGCTGTGTCTGCTCCCAGTTCCGATCAAAAAACATAGAGTCAATAAAATCCTGACCTCTGAGGCTGGTTAGTGAACAGCCTGATAATAGTATAGTTACCAGAACTTTATTCATAGTTCCTGTTAATGGCAAGCGTTAATTCTCTAAATAAACGGGTATACCCTGCCTGTATTTCATCGGATTCAAGTATTTTATCCGGGAGATACAATATTACCAGGTTAATTTTAATATTCTTTTCTGCAAGTGCCTCGTATATAATGAATTTATTCTTTCTGTATGCTTCGCGTAATCGTCTTTTAATAAGATTCCTGTCAACTGCCTTTTTGAAATTCTTTTTTGGGACACTTATAGCTGTTCTGACCGGAACGTTCTGATCATCTGTAACCGTGAAATCCCAGAATACTTTAAAAGGGAATTTAGTTACAGAATACCCGGAAGCGAACAACCTGGCGATCTGGATGGAACTCTTAAGACGCTCTTCTTTTCCAAATGTATATTTCCGGATTGCTGTCATGATCTGGTTAACTGGGAACCGTTTTATTTACAATCATTTCAAAAACAAGGATTTTGATTTAATTAAGCTTTTATGACATCTATGATTCTCTGAATGTCTTTATAAGGGTGCACCGAAAAGGCATCATGTCTGAAAAAGAATCATAGCAATTCTGTCTTAGCCCGTTAGACTGGCTCATTGTTATATATACATGAAGGAAGATGCAGGGAACCAGATAAAATTCTGCCTGGTCGTGAATATATCTATTTCCTGCAGTTTTTATTATGGTCTCTGATAAACTGTTCGAGAGCCATTGCCATTGAAGGAGCTTCAGGCTTGGGTGCTTCGATATCCAGCCTGAGGCCGGCATCGATCACTGCTTTTGCAGTGGAACTTCCAAATGAAGCGATCTTGGTATCATTCTGTTCAAAGTTCGGGAAATTCAGCAACAGCGATTTGATTCCTGAAGGGTTGAAAAATACCAGAACATCATAATTCAGGGAAGAGATATCGGAAAGATCGCTGCAGATGGTCCGGTAAAAAACAGCAATTGTGTATCTGATTTTGTGTTGATCGAGAAGCTGGGGGATCTCATTGGTATGAGGATCGGAAACAGGCAACAGGTATTTCTCATCACTATGTTTCATGATCAGATCAAGCAGGTCTTCAAACCGCCCATTACAGTAAAATATTTTTCGTTTCCTGTAAACGATGTACTTCTGGAGGTAAAATGCTGTTGATTCAGCCAGACAGAAATATTTCATTGTATCAGGCACCAATACTCTCAGTTCTTCACAGATCCGGTAAAAATGATCTATTGCCGTTTTACTGGTAAAAATAACGGCGGTATGTGAAGAAATATCAATTCTGTTTTGTCTGAAATCTTTGGCTGAAACCCCTTCAACCTGACTGAAAGGCCGGAAATCAATAGTCAGGTTGTTCTTTTTTGCTAAATCTGTGTAGGGGGATTTTCCATTTTCGGGTTTTGGTTGGGACACCAGTATATTCTTTATTCTCATGTAATTAGATCTTGATTAAACATCAACTACAGAAGCCCTGTTACAAATCTGTAAGCAACTAGTACTGGTAGAATTTCAAGGATACAAAGGTATAAAATCAAATAAAATATTAAAATATCTTTATTAATTATTATTTGAAAACCTTTAAAAAACCTCCATAAATAGGCTAATATTAATAATACTAAACCACTGTATATCAAATAGATCTTAAGATATGATGTGATGTATGCCAGGCCAATAACCAAGGGGATCAAATAAATACCCAGATTTTTATAAATAAGTAAAATCTCATGTTGGTATTCATTAAAAAGGTCTTTCCTGTCAAAAACCTTTCCTGTTATGTAGATAATAAAATACCGAGCCAGTAATAACAGGGATATGATTCCGCACATTATAAAATATCTTGTTATCCCTGAATCTGTAAAAACATGGTAATCAAAATAATTGAAAGCCAGAAAAAAGAACATACCAGTTATGAAAATAAAATTCAGGTTTAAGATCAAAGACACACGGCGCGAAAAAATATTCTGGTCACGAAGAACCTTTGCGGAAAGCTGATAATTGAAAACAGACTGTATTGTCTGATCGAAGAACTTATTATAAAATAATTTTAACCATGCCATTACAATAAGTAAAACAATGAAAACCAGAAGGATCCAATCAGGATTTTGTTTATTCCCTGAAGAGAGAGATGACTCTCCCGTCTTTTTCCCTGATATTTCCGTAATTGCTGATTTATCCGAAGGCCCTTTAAAAGCAGGTTGTTCATAGAAAACAGATTTACCTGTATCAGGAACATGAAAATAGCTGGTTTTGAGATTATTAATAAAATTGTCTGGCGTATTGAGCTCGCTTGAAGAAAACTGAATATTATATGGGAGGTTGATTAATTCTGAACTATCAGGCCTGCTTTTCTCAAGTGTTAATTTCTGTAATGTTCTTCTATTCCTGATGATTGAATCCATCATAAGCTGCTTGGTATCAGTCATCCTGAAGATAGAATCAATGTCATCAGGTGAAAATTTGCGCCTGACCATTATTTCTGTATTAATCGAATCTTTGGCCGGGATTACCAGGTTGGTGTTTGCCGGACCAGGTCGGACCTGCATGGATGAAGTATCCTGATAAATATGAGGGTACATTAAGAAGGTTGTCTCACCTGAAAGCAGGTTATTGTGATTTGGGGTAACTCCTGTCATAGGTCTGATAACTGAATTTTCAATTTTCAGCGGGTGGATAATAATTATAGCATCATTTTTGATATCAGACGTAATTTCGTTTGATATACTAACCAGTTTCAATAGGATTTAGGGCGTAAAATTAATAAATGATTCTAATGATAAACCTGTCATACAGCTTTAATATCCCTGTCATATAATATAGCCGGAATTATCCAAGATGCTGTTCGTATTCCTGATCATAAAATTGAAGCAAAGGCCGAAACTGGCCTGATCATTTTGTGGACGTTATTCCTTATCTTTTGTATCTATAATGATCGTGACCGGTCCGTTATTTATTAATGATACTTTCATCTCTGCCCCGAACTCACCAGACATAACACGACCTTTGACATCCTGCTGCAGCTGTTTTAGAAACAGGTCATAAACCGGGATAGCTATTTCCGGTTTTGCTGCCCTGATGTACGAGGGACGGTTACCTTTCCTGGTACTGGCATGAAGAGTAAACTGACTGATTACCAACACATCACCCCCTGTATCATTAATAGAATGATTCATTATGCCCTGAGAATCATCAAATATGCGCAAGCGGGAGATTTTACCACTAAGCCAGGCAATATCATCCTGGTTGTCATATTCTTCAATACCGACCAAAATAAGCAAACCCTGTCCAATAGATGATTTAATATTACCATCAATTGTGACACTTGCTTCAGATACACGTTGAATAACGGCTCTCATTGATTGTCGGATAATGTGATATTATAACTATTAATTCAATAAAGCAACCCTGTGACACAACAATATTATATAAAGGGAAATTGAAGGATTATTTTATTTTTTCCCCGCGTGTATGGTAAAATAAAATGTTGAGCCTTTTCCGGGTACAGAAGTACACCAGATCTTACCTCCCATCATTTTAACAAGGCTTTGTGAGATATAAAGACCGATGCCCGTACCACCAAACGATCTGGTTTTAGAATCATCTATCTGCCTCAATCGTTCATATATAAGATCCAATTTTTCCCCTGGTATGCCTGTTCCGGTATCACTGACGAAGCATTTAACATAATTATTATCATCAGGTCTCTCATAACCGAATGTAATCGATCCTTTATCCGTGAATTTCACAGCATTATCCAGAAGATTTGTAAGAATCTGCCTCAGTCTTACAGGATCTGTCAGATATGTTAAATTTCTTTTTACCGGGGGATGGATGACAAGATTTGTTTTTCCCAGTGATGGGAGATTCTCAAGAAATTGGTGGTATAATTCATCCATTATTTCATCAAGTGGACAAGGATTATTGTATAGTGTCATATAACCGGACTCTATTTTTGCTATATCAATAATATCATCAATAAGCCTGATCAGGGTTTGTCCATTATTAATGATTATCCTTATGAAATCCTTACGTTTATGTTCCTCAAGATCTTGTTTATCAAGAAGTTCAGAGAATCCGATAATGGCATTCATCGGGGTTCTGATTTCATGAGACATGTTGGCAAGGAACACTGATTTGAGCCTGTCAGCTTCTTCAATTTGTTGTTTGGCCCGGATCAGTTCAAGTTCTGCGTGTTTTTTCAGTGTGATATCATGAAATTGCCCCTCAAAAGTTGACAGACGACCATGGTTATCAGTCTGCACCCTGCCTTTAGCCTCCATATACCATTCCCTGCCATCGCGATTTAGCATTCTTATTTCCAGATTAAATGGTTTTTTATCGGTAACACATTTTCTGAACGTAGAAAAGACCTCATCATGGTAATCAGGATGGATAAACGTAAATAATTTCCTTGGACTGATATGGATCGTACCAGGTTTGCATCCCAGAAGGATATATGCATTATCAGACAAATCATATTCATTGATCTGGAAATTCCATGCCCAGCTTCCTGAAGAAGAAATCTCCTGGGCTTTGTACAGACGCTGCAGGTTTTTAATATAATCGATTGAAGATTTTTTTAATTCTTCAATATGCTTTTTCAACATCTGATCTTTTTCCTTGATTATAAGGTCTTTTTCAGACAGAAGTACCTCAGGAGATTTTTGACCGGTTATGTCTTCAAATATGCCAAGTATACCTTTAACAACGCCCCTGGAATCAGTAACCGGGAATTTGCTGATTTTTCTTGTTGTTATTTCTCCATTCTCTCTTGTTCCCGTTTCAACATAATTCAATTTCTGCTCTGCAAACTTTATGACTGATTCATCATCTTTGTCAAAAACTGATTCCTTAGCTCCCAGTTTCAACTGTAAATCATTTTTCCCGATAATTTCAAGAGGGCTTTTGTACCCTGCATATATTGCAAAGGCTTTGTTACAGCCCCCATAAGTGAGATCAGTATTTTTCCAGTAAATGCACAATGGAATATGATCGAGAAGCCTGATCAGAAAACCTTCAGGTGGAATACCATTCCTGTTAATGTGTTTAAGCAGTTCATTGTATGGTTCAGCTTCATTTTCACCGTGAATATTCACCAATTTTTCAGGAGAATCACCTTCTCGGGTGTGACGGGGATTCAGATTCTTATTATGCATGATGTTTTCTTCTAACCTGTGGATGTGATCTATTAAAGTTTTTGTTTATCACCTGAAGAATTTAACAGATAAATTATATTGTCCTGAATGAGCAAACCATGCATAGGATAGCCATATGAATAAAAAGGGACATCAATAGGATAAATTCTATCATGATAAATGGGGGAGACCTCACTTACATTTGTATGTCCGATAAAAATTGTGGATGCATTATAGACAGAGAGGATTTTATCAAGTTCAATATCAGATAGTTTATTATAATACTTTGATGCTTCAAAATAACCACGGTACCAGAAAGGTCCGGAATATCCCAGGAGTAATGCTTCAGTTTCGCGGTTGTATGGGTGTCGTTCAGGATGATTAATATATGATCTGACCATATTGTTGATTTCATTAATTGAAAGACCTGTAAAAGCAAGATCCGGAGAGATACCGGCATGTACAAAAATATGGTCATTGATCTTAATAATTGTATTGCGTGAACGTAACCATTTACCAAGGATGGTTTTTTTATTAAACAATGATGAATAAGAGACTTTTGCTTTTTTTGTCAGGTAGTAATATTTATCGTTTATATAGTTGTTTTCATTTCTCATAATCATCATTTCATGATTACCAAGTATAAAATGAAGTGCTCCTCCCTGTTTTTTTGCCTGTTCCTCCAATTGATAAATTAACCAGAACGTTTCAGTGACTTTCTCCCCCCTGTCAAAAACATCTCCAATGAAAACAAGATGGCCATTACCCCATATCCAGTTATTTTCCTGGTCGATCACACGGTTATTCCTTAAGAAAATTATCAGACTGTCATAACATCCGTGCAGATCTCCCAGCACCATTATACTGTGAACATTGTTAAAATCATCTCCGGGAATTTGTTCTTCACGTCTAATCCTATAAATGACGCGATCGTCTGCAAATCCTTTAAATATAAATGTGTCTGAATCCGTTTTGAAATCCCGGTCAATTTTTTTTGTGATGTTTCTTGCTGAGTCGTGAACAAGATAATAGATCCTTATCCTCTCATTATTCCATTTTACAAAAGGACCATCCGACATGTCGGGCAGTTTCTTCTCGTACTGATCCCTTAGGTATTCGGATACTTCCTGGTAATTTGACTTTACCGCAATGTCATATGCCCGGTCTGTTGAAGGATTTTTATAATTAAGATTAGCCCCTCTCCTGACAAGGATTTTTGTGATTTCCAGATCGCCCTTGCTGGCAGCGAGAATAAGAGCCGAATTGCCTTTTAAATCCAAAGCATTCAGATATGCACCATGTTTGAGCAGCAACCTGACGACATGTTGCTGGTTATTAAGCACCGCAAGTGATAAAGGAGGAGTACCCAGGTAATTCAAGTTAACATCTGCTCCTGCTTCGATAAGATATTTTATTACCGTATGCTGGTTTGTCAGGATAGCATAGGAAAGAAGGGTTATACTATCAAGGCCATACCGCCCATTAACCTCGTTAGTATTCAGAAAGGCAGATAACGACGAGACATCACCGTTCTGTATATAGTTAAAAACAGGAAGACTGTCCCTGGGTTGTGACTGAAATAAGGTAAAGGCTAAAAGAATAATGAATGGGAATTGGCACATAAGAAATTCACGCGACATGATTCCCAAATATAGGAATAAAACAGGAAAGGCTGAGGTAATGGATACTGTAACAAGAATCATTTGCAGACATACTGTTCAAACCGGAACGGCATTAAATCCTTAATAATCCGTCAGAAATTTCAACGAAGCCTTAATTTTTTTTTATTTTTTTTTGCAATCATTTAAGAATACAATCGTCTTTACAATGTAACTATTCAGCCCTATATTCGTCTTACGACAGGACGCTCATTCGCGAATGACAGCAGAGGAATACAATAAAGCTGTAGATGATTATTCTGACAGCATTTACCGGTTTGTCCTGAAGAATATCAGAGACAAGGATAAAGCAAGCGATATTATTCAGGATACTTATGAAAAATTATGGAGGAGAATCGAAGATGTCACCTACCAGAAGGTGAAATCGTATCTTTTCACGACTGCTTATCATACAATGATTGATGTCATCAGGAAAGACAGGAAATCAGAGAGTTGCAATTCAATCGAACCTGAAGGTTACGTACATACAAGTCAATATTCTGATCTGCAGGAGGTTTTGCATATCGCTCTTGAACAGTTACCCGATATTCAAAGATCAGTGATCCTGTTAAGAGATTATGAAGGATATTCATACCAGGAGATAGCAAGGATCACAGGGTTAAATGAATCACAGGTTAAAGTCTATATATACCGGGGGAGGGTGTTTTTAAAAAATTATATCGGCAGGATAGAAGCTGTAATTTAATACCTGATGGAAATTACAAGAGAAAATTATGAACGGTATTTCATTGATTACCTTGACGGTAAACTTACCGGTAAAGGGGAAGAAGAAATACTGGAATTTCTCGGTGAAAATCCGGATCTGGCAACAGAGCTAAAAGATCTGGAAAAAATTATACTAATTCCTGCTGAAGAGATTTTCCCGGGTAAACCAGGAGTGAAGAAAACCTTAATATCTATGATGAGCGAGAAAAACCTCACTTTTGATGAACTGTGTGCTGCATCGGTGGAAGGGGATTTACAGGATAACGAAAACGGGATTATTTACGGTTATCTTAACAGGGATGAGGTTCGCAGGAAGGAATATGAATTATTCAGGAAAACAATATTACAGACTGACATTACAGTCTTTTATCCCTATAAAAAATTGCTCCGGCATAAAACAATTATTCAACGCACCAGGCAATTATATTTGGCTGTTAATATGGCAGCTGCTGTAATCATGGCACTTTTATTTGTTTTAAATTCCGGGAGAGATCATTCTGACCGGATGGTTACCAGTGAACAAATAACTACTGTACCAGGAAACGAAAATAATAAAGAGTCAACTGATATTATCGTGGGAAAAAGGAATACCGGCTCTTATCCAATTAGTACTGAACTGACAATTGCACAACCTGTTAAACCCCGGGAATATTTTCAAGGAGAGCAAATTCTTCTGACAAAAGTCATTTCAAAGAATACCGTATTATTGAATAATGCTGTGAACTATCACGATTTTACCCTTCGGTGGGATAATGTGAAAAGCAACACATCAGCTCATGAATACCTTGAACCCGGTGAATTTCTGATCGCCATGTTAAGGAAAAAAATATTGAAAGAGGAACAAACTGTTTCAAAAGACGGAATTTCTTTGCGTGAAATCGCCGATGCAGGTTTGCAGGAACTTACTAACCTGACTGCCGGGAATTTTTATGTTACCCGCAGCTATGATCAGGACGGGCGCATGAATCACCTTACTTTTGAAACACCAATTTTCGGTTTTTCCGCCCCCATAAGCCATAATAACAATCCCCAGTAACTTTTTACCCTTTATTTCCGTCGTACAATTAAAAATCGGAATTAATTGTAAAAACGGAAAATTAACAGAATTATGAAAAAACTATTATTACTGACGGCAACTGCAATATTTTGTTCAGGACTTATGGCCCAACAGGCTGATACTGTGGCCGTAAAAGAAGATACAAATAACATAGTAACTGTATCAGAAGGGACCGAAGGAACAACGGTTAAGGTTTTAAAGAATGATTTTATAGTGGTTGATGATAAAGGAGATACTGTCAAAGTCAAACTTGGTAATAAAGGAATCAAAGTGATAGAAACAGGTGAAGGAACACATGTGGAAATTACTGATCTGGAGAAAGATAATGAAACCAAACATGCTGAAAAAGAAAAGAAATTCAAGGGACACTGGGTTGGCTATGAACTCGGGAATAACAATTTTATAGACAGGAATTTAACTCTTGCAGGTTCAATACCCCAGACAAGCTTTTTGGATCTCAATACAGGCAAATCATGGAATGCAAATTTGAATATAATTCAGTACAGCCTTCCAATGTCACACCATATCGGAATGGTTACCGGTTTTGGGTTTGAGTGGAACAACTATAACTTCGGCGGCAATAATGTCATTGGCAAGGATTCAGTTACGACAAGGATCATACCATTGTATCCGCCTAATGGCGTCACTTATACAAAGGCTAAAATGAACACTACCTATATGACTGTACCGGTGCTGATGGAATTTCAGTTTGGGCACAAGCACCAGGGATTTATTAGCTTCGGTGTGATCGGAGGTTTGAAAATTCACTCAAATATACAGGAGAAGTATAATTTTGGCGGATCAAAAGAAAAATTCAAAACAAGGGATGATCTGAATCTTTCTCCGATAAGGTTAGCTGGCACATTCAGAATCGGCTACGGAATCGTCAAGCTGTTTGCCAATGTAGGTCTGGTACCACTGTTCGGGGAAAATCTGGGACCAGCAGGCGCTCCGGATCTATATCCTTTTACTGTAGGTCTGATACTTTTTAATATCCGTTGACCCTTTCATCATCGATGTCGAATAATGAAAATACCGTTATAATCAATGATTATAATCCCTTAGAAGTGATGGCAAAATCACGATTGCTGAGGCTGTGCAAAAAAACGATCATGTGAATTAGATCAGCATACCTGATAAATAAACTGCGATCTTAGCATCTGAGGCTCTGTTTTAATCAAGAACAGAGCCTCAGACATTTATTGATATCTCTTCCTTAGTAAATGGATTAACCTGTTTTTATTGGATTTATTAACTTTAGCCGGATTGAGAACAATAAGATTAACCTCTCTGGACCACGCAGTGTCAGTATATTAAAAAAAGACTGTGACCAGTTTGAATTAAGTTAACGGGCTGGCTTTGCCTTCTTATTAGGAAATGAAAAAAGTACGTAATGTTGTTTTGTCCGTCCTTGCAGCACTTTTAACCTTAACAGTGGCAGGGATTATCCTGACAAAAGTATTTGAGGGAAAAGTTATCGCATTTCTTATCAAAGAATTAAACAGAAAATTATCAACAGAGATTTCAGTACAGAATGCAACCTTTTCCCTTTTCCGGAAATTCCCTGATGCCACAGTTATTTTTAATGAAGTTCTTATCCGGTCAGTGCAAAAAGATCTGAATAATCCATTTTCTGATACCCTGTTATCGGCTGACAGAATCATGTTATCATTCAACATCCTGGAAATAATTAACAAGCAATATTTGTTACAGGATATTTATGTCAATAACGGATTCATTCAGGTATTGATTAATAATCAGGGTCAGGGAAATTTTGACATCTGGCAAGGAGGATCAGAAACAGGTCAGACTCGACTACAGATTAAACTGCAGCAGGTCAGATTAACCAATACGGATTTGCTTTTTAAGGATGATGCCATAGCTGCATACCTTTCCCTGCATTCTGACAAAGTTAATCTGAAAGGTGATTTTACAGGTACAGAATTTGCGCTGGAATCCAGTCTGCAGGGAAATATCAACATTTACCACAGGGATGGAATAACTTATATCAGGAACCAGCCGGTGGCATTTGACCTGATAGTGGATCAACTTGAAAACAGGTTAAGGATAAAAAAAGCTTCACTTCTCCTGGACAAGGTTAGACTGACAGGTCAGGGTGAAGTATTGCAGGCAGCTGAAAAAATAGTTAACCTGCAGATCAGGGGACAGGATATTAAATTCGGAGCAGTTGTAAAATACCTGCCGGTCTTAATAAAGAAAATTCCCTCTGACCTGAATTATCATGGTCAGTTCGATGTTCTGCTTAACATATCCGGTCCTGTAAGCAAAACAAAAATGCCTCATATTGAAGCAGCCTGTAAAATAAAAAATGCCGGCATTGCATACAGGAAGAAAAAGATTCAGATTGAGAAAATCAATCTGTCAGGTGTCTTTAATAATGGGCGGATGAATAATGCAGAGACCACAGTAATACTTGTCAATGATTTTTCAGCGGTCTTCCGGAACAGCTTAATTTCAGGAAGTCTCAATATCAGGAATTTAAAAGAACCTGAAGTTGAGTATGTATTTGAAAGCAAGATAAATCTGCAGGATATAACAGATTTATTCAAAATGAATTCCCTTCAGCTCTCCGGGAATATTCAGACAACACTGAACATTAAAGGCAGGCAAAACGGAATACTGAGTTTCAAAAAAAATGACCTTGTTAGTTTCAATTATAAAGGAGTTGTACAGCTTACCGATCTCCAGGCAACTTTTCAGGAAACAAACAAGATAGCCAGTAATGTTAATGCAAATATTACTGTGGATAAATATTTAATTATTGATAAGTTAACCGGGAACATCTGTAATAATGATTTGAGCATTTCAGGACGTCTGGATAATGTTGTCAATTATTTTGTCAATCACTCCGGGAATTTATGGGCTGATCTCAATCTATACTCGGATAATTTCAGCCTGGATTCTGTTCTTGCAGTACTGGGTAGCTTTTCAGGGAATAAAGAGCAACCTTCAAGTATGCTGCCTGACAACCTGTACATAAAACTGAAATTCTGGTTTAACCGTTTCGGATTTTTTTCATTTAAAGGCACAAATATTACCGGAGATTTGTTTTATAAACCGGAAATACTTGTAGTAAACCAGTTTACAGGTTCAACAATGAGTGGATCAATGAATGCTAAAGGATCGTTGGAAGCAAACAGCGAAAATAATTACATTATCAGGGGTAATTCGAAAATTGACGATGTTGAAATTAAAGATCTGTTTACCTCATTTGACAACTTCGGCCAGGATTTTATTCAGGCCAGGCATATAAAGGGAGATCTTTCCGGCAGCATTTATTTTTACGGGGAATTTGATAAAAATTTCAAAATACTCTTACCCACAATCCTCACAGATGGTGATCTGGTAATAAAAAACGGGGAACTTATTGGGTTTGAGCCATTGGAAAAACTGTCTAAATTCATTGATATTCAGGAGCTAAGCCACATCCGTTTCTCGGACTTGCAGAATGAGGTTTTCATCAGCAAAGAACAAGTGATAATTCCCCAAATGAATATCAATTCTTCAGCTCTTAATCTGACAGCTTCAGGAATTCATGGTTTTGATAATTATTACAATTATAAAATCAAATTATCTTTGTCTGAATTTTTATCTAAAAAGCTGAGACCTGACAGGCAACCTGGTTTAACTCAAGGGGTGGTTGAGGATAAAAGACCCGGGAGGACAAATATTTATTTATCCATTGACGGAACACCTTCCGACATGAAAATAAGTTATGATAAAGAGGCAGCTCTCAGCGGATTCAAGGATAAGATGAATGCAGAAAAGAACCTTATGAAATCAATTATCAGCGAGGAGTTTGGAAAGACGAATAAAGATACAGTAGCAACGGCCGGAGGGGGAAATAAAAATGAACAACAGTTCTTTATAGATTGGCAGGAATCAGAGAAACCCTTGAAAAAGCAGGATACTACCAGGATTGTTAAGAAGGAAAAATTCATTCTGGAATGGGAGGAAGATACCCTGCGGTAAAAAACAAAATCTAACCACAAGTCAGCAGTCATGAACATTTATGACCAGAAACAAAGATGGAAATTTCTTTTATTTATTTTCCTGGTTTTGATTGGTGCAGGTTCTTTGTTTTATACAAACCAGCTAGTAAAAATACTGGCTATTGAAGAAACCAAGAAAGTAAGTTTATGGGCTGAGGCAACCAAGCAACTGGCTGATATAAATGTGACAAACCAGGATCTTGGTTTTCCGTTGCAGGTTATACAGAATAACACAACAATTCCGGTCATGTGGGTTGATGCGGACGATCATATCATTGCTACCAGAAATCTTGATTCATTAAGAGTCAATAACCAGGAATACCTCATCAATCAACTGAAAAAGATGAAACGGGAAAACCAGCCAATATTAATGGACCTGGGTAATGGTGAAAAGAATTATATTTATTACAGGAATTCCATCCTGCTGACCAAAATAACCTATTATCCTTATATACAGCTGGGAATTATCCTGTTATTTATCCTTGTTTCTTATTTTGCTTTCAGTGAAGCGAGAAAAGCTGAACAAAATCTTGTCTGGGTTGGCTTATCGAAAGAAACAGCACATCAACTGGGAACACCAACTTCTTCTCTGATGGCATGGGTCGAATTAATCAAGGAAAGGTCAAATGACAAACAATTGATTAAAGAGCTTGAGAAAGATGTCATACGGCTGGAAAAGATCACGGAAAGATTTTCAAAAATTGGTTCCAAACCAATACTGAAGAAGGAAAATATAGTTGATATTCTGAAAGAATCAGTTGAATACCTGAAAACCCGTACTTCAGATGAAATTATTTTTAATGTCAGCTACCCTTATGATGATATTAAAATACCAGTTAATTCTGCATTGTTCGGATGGGTGATTGAAAACATCTGCAAGAATTCAATTGATGCCATGGATGGTGCGGGAACGGTAGATATTAACCTGAAAGATAATACACAGATCATTTACATCGATATCAAGGATTCGGGCAAGGGGATTTCAAAAAGTAAATTCAAGACTATCTTCAAACCCGGATTTACCACAAAACAACACGGCTGGGGATTGGGATTATCGGTCGCCAAAAGGATTATTGAGGATTATCATGATGGCAAAATATTTGTTTATCAGTCAGATATGATGAAGGGATCGACCATCCGCGTAGTCCTGAAAAAATAAATATCATTTCTTTTTTTCTCTTTGAAGTTTAAGGAAGTTGTTGCATATGTTACAACCATGCAGAAACAGCATAGAAATCATAGCACCTGCCGATTCCTTTGAATTACTTATGGCAGCCATACAGGCTGGTGCAGATTCTGTGTATTTCGGAGCAGGTCTCCTGAATCAGATAAGCTTTATAGGGTAATTGACCGGGATGATTAGTTTACCGGCTTATTAACAAGGACCAGGATCAATTTCAGAGTTGTACTGGTAATTGCTCATGGCCAGTTTTATTATCTCCATAGTAGCTTGTTCAGTAATGTTCTGACCGGTTGAATAAAATATAACATTTTCAGGATCTCTTTGCCTGAGACTGTACTCATATGTTTTATCGTAATAGGTAAGTACAATTTCAACAATTTCATGATACCTGTCATTCATCAGGCTGTCGATAGCCTTTGTAGTATTCAGTCCACCCAGTTTTTTACTGATTTTCATGACAGATTGTTTAAGTTCATCCTTACTGTAGTGAGCATAGTCCTCTATTAACCTTTCTATCCTTTTGTTTCTGTCTGTAAGGAGACAGATCGCAAGACTGTTCCTGATCTGCCGATACAGGCCCGATGGTACCTGGTTGAAGCCAATATGACGGCTTTCGTCCTCAATCCATACAGGTCGTTCATGATTTAATTTCATGATGACACCTGCCAGATTATTTTCAAACTGTTCATTGGATAATTGTTTTTCCTGTCCAATATTTCCAAATGCGGAACCTTTATGATGGGCCAGCTGTTCGAGATTGATTATCTGTTCTCCTGCGTGCATGAGCCTGTTTAACAATTCAGTTTTCCCGCTTCCTGTCATACCTCCTATAACTATCATTTTCAAAGGTTTGTTGAATAAATCCAGTACATGATTCCGGTAAGATTTATAGCCACCTTTAAGAGTGAAAACTGAAAATCCTGCCAGGTCAAAAAGCCAGGCAAGGCTCGAACTCCTGAATCCTCCCCTCCAGCAATAAAGCAGTAGATTTTTATTTTCTGCCAGCTCAAATGCCCTGGAGATATAATCGAGTAATTTAGGATGGACAAGTTCAATACCTTCTCGCACTGCCTGTTCTCTTCCGTTCAATTTATATGTTGTTCCGACAAGTTTCCTTTCTTCATTGGTAAATAACGGCAGGTTTACAGAACCGGGGATATGTCCTTTCCCATATTCATCCGGAGTCCTCACATCCGCCACGGACAATGTATCCATCTTTTGGAGGAAAGATTTTATATCCAGTTCGGTATACATATGAAAGTTTTGTGAATAATGCAGCAAATTTATGATTTTTGGATTTGATGGGTAAAACAGAAACACAGGAACATGAAATGTTTAAGGCAGAGAATTAACGGAATAATTAAAACTGCTGGTTGTCTATAAGATGCTGAAGCATGAAATGATATTCCGATCAGCTTTTTACAGGAAAATTTTGAAGAAGAATTCTTCGGATATCGCTCTTTTTTAAAGGTTTAACCAGGTAACTGTTTATACCTACCTGTTTTATTGTTTTAACTGTTTCAGCTGTATCCGATGCATTTAGTGCAATAACCGGCATTGTATAACCGAGTTTCCTTATTTCTGAGATAATTTCAAGTCCATCCTTGAAAGGTATTAACAGGTCTAGGAAAATTATGTCATATTTAGTCTCTGATAATTTTTCCATCACCTCAGTTCCGTTAGATGCACAATCAATCTCATATCCAAGCTTTTTAAAAATGGCCCGTGCATCCTTCCTGGATAGAATGTTATCTTCAGCCAGCAGGATTCTCAGATCCTTTTTTAGTTGAGAGCCCCTGGGGATCTTCAGATTTTCAGGTTTTATTCCAGGGAAGTGATGGCTGATTATTTCACCCATTTCAACGAGATCATATGGATGGACGAGATAATAATCGGCTCCAAATCTTTTGAATTTCAGAAAATTATTTATCTGATCATCAGTATTAAGGACAATAATAAGAAAATCATTATCAATATGATGTTCATTAAGGCAGGTTAACAGCTCAAGATCATTTTCGAGCAACCTGTCGTGGATAAGCAGAATCTGATATTCATTTTTATTTTCCGGTAGATGACTGATGATATCATCTAAATTATCCGGACTGTATATTCGTTGTTTAACGGTACAACCAATTTCATGGAAAGGTGTCATAAAATCCTCTTCAGCAGATTCTTCCTTGCTCAAAATAAGGCAGTGGATATCTGATATTTTCGTCAACCTGCTGTAATCAAGGTTCTTTTTGTGCGATTCATCAGGGATCAGATCAAGGGTAAAGGAAAATTTAATACCCGGATTATCAGGATTTGTTGAGAGAGAAGAAGGACTTTCAGTATAAAGCTCACTATTCAATAATTCAATACATTGCTTTATATGATCGGATTTCGACAGACTTTCATCAGGGGATTTTTTTGAAGATTTATCCCCATTATCAGTATTAATCACTTTCTGTTTTCGCTGGACTCCTGGCAGAACACCGGTTCCTGTATCCTCAACCTGAAATCTGATCTTTAATTTATCATAGAGATGAACAATAGTTTCAGCGCTTACCAGCATTTTCCCTTCCTCATTCATTTCCAGTGAAGTTTCAATCAGACCGGAAATAATCTGTCTTAACCGGAAAGGATCTCCTATAACCCTGTCAGGTACATCCTCACCGATCTTTGTAATGATTTCGATTTTTTTTGCAATGGCGGCAGGTTTAAGCTCTTCTATGATTCTGTTCATCTCATTGTGCAGCCTGAAAGGAATTTCCTCAAGAACTGCTTTTTCAGGGTCGGCTTGTGAAAAATTAAAAGTGGAATTAATCAGATCAAATAACAAGCCGGTTGATTTAATGATCATTTTCAGATAACCATCTTTAGCAGGTTCTTTGCTTTTCTTTTCCATGATTGCTGCCTGTTTTTTTATTTGCAGGAGCTGGATAATTATTTCCTGTTTCATTTGTTCAAGAAGGCTGTTTCTGGCCTGATAAGACACTTTTTTTCTCTTTCGGGTCTTTTCATACTGGGAGATATCTGTAAGGACTAACAGCATTAAATCCTGATTCTGAAACCTGATCTTTATATCCTGACGGAAAAGGTCTTTTTTATGATTATTATTACGATACTTAACGGTTTCACCAGGGCCAAAATATTTCTCATACAGTGGTTCAATAACTGAAGGACTGTCAAGTAACAGGCCGACAGAACGTTTTATCTCCTGATCATCATCTGATATGATATTTAAAAGCTTTATGGCTTTCTGATTGATGGTGTTTATTGTTTTATTATTGTCAAGAATTATCAGGCCTGAAGGCAGATCGTCGATCATCTGCCTTAAAAGATTTCCAGTTATATTTTGCTTACCGGATTCCTTTAACCCGGCTTTCTGAAACCAGAAAAGAATAAAATATACCAATGCCAGCATCAGCAAGCTCAGAACAATGATAATTATTGTTTTCTGGAATATTGACCTGAGAAAAAGATCGGATTTAATGGAGAAGACAATACCGAAATCTTTCCTGACAAGATTAACAGGATAATAGACAGAAATAACTTTTTCACGTTCGCCGTCAATTTCTATTGAATGTACTATGCTACCGGTATTTCCTTCTTCGATATCACTGGCAACTTTCTTAATATCCCGGTCAGGAATGACAATATTACCAGGATGGAACGATGACTGAGTACTGTCCATAATCACAAACCATTGCCACAGTGTATTCTGCAAACGGTACTGATCGAAGACAGTATTGATATACTTTTGGTAATCAATACTGATGACAATATTCGCCACGACTTTGTTTTCCCGGAAAACAGGAATGATCAACTGGTGCTCTCCGTTCTGTTCCCTGAGCAAATCATGTTTTTCGAGAATTTCCTGTCTTTGTGATTCATAAAAGTCCCGGACATAATTATTATTTCCTTTATCCTTTAACAATCTGTATACCTGGCGGTCATTATTATATATATTAATATTACTGATCAGATCTTCATACTTTGTATAAAAAAGTTCCAGGTTTTTCATGTTGCGTTCCTTACCCTCGGAATCACTGAATAACTCTGATATATTGCTGGAGAATAAAATATAATTCACTTCGCTTTCGAAATCCATCCCGTTTTGTTCAATAGTATTGCCACATATGCTAATTTGCTGTTTCAGCAGTTCTGTCTGAAAATCAAGTTGCTGGTTATAAATTCGTATATAGAATAAAGAATTGATGCAGAAAAAACCACAGACCGTAAGAAATATTAAGATGTAAATCTTACGCATATCAGATTAAGGGTTAGAATAGCTAAAATAAATCAATTTTTTTTTCAATTAAAAATTACATTTGCCGTTTACTCTTCTCACTGCCTTATCACCTCCGGTATTTTGATGGAACGGTTTGCTCTTCTGTAAGGCTGAGGTAACTTCTGTATCTTGACTGGCTGATAGTGCCATTGGAGACAGCATCAATAACAGCACAATAAGGTTCATTAATATGCCTGCAATCACTATATCTGCAGCTCCCTGATTTTTTAAAGATTTCGGGAAAGTAATGCGATAAAGGTTCTTTTTCCATATCTGTGACACCGAATCCTTTAATCCCGGGGGTATCGATGACATAGGCTCCGAAACCGAGACAGAACATTTCGACAAATGTGGTAGTATGCTTACCTGCCTTATGATATGCGGAAATCTCATTTGTTTTGAGATCGTATGATTCATCCAGCTGATTGATAAGGGTTGATTTTCCGACGCCTGAAATTCCTGCCAGCAGGTTTATCTTGTTTTTCATTATTCCCCTTACAGCTTCAATATTTGTTTTCCTTAAAGCAGATATTTGGAGACATGAATAACCAATATTGCTGTAGACAGCAGCCAGGTCATTCATTTTCTGCAGGTCTTCCCTGTTGTACAGATCGGTTTTGTTAAAAATAATGACTGAGGGTATGTTATAGGCTTCAGCGGTAACAAGATAGCGGTCGATAAATTCTGTAAAAGTCACAGGTTGCCTGATAGTTATGAGTAACAGCAGCTGATCTATGTTGGAAGCTATAATCTGATATGTTTTGGATAATTTGGATGATTTGCGGATGATATAATTCTTCCTTTCCAGCACTTCAGTGATCCGTCCTTTTCCTGCAGGGGTTATCCTTTCAAAAAGGACATGATCACCAACGACTACAGGATTAGTGCTCTTAAGATCTTCAAGCCGGTATTTTCCTCCGATGATACAATCAATTTTTTCGCCGTTTTCAGCAACTACCACAGAGTTTTTGCCTGCAGATTTGATGACCTTTCCTTTCTGATGCATGGCCAGAAAATTAAATAAAAAGTACAGGAAAAAAAATTATATTGCCGACAATACCTGATTTATTATCTTTAAACATACGGTAGAAGATTATGGAAATATTATCCTATAATGTTAATGGGCTGCGTGCAGCTATAACCAAGGGTTTTTATGACTGGTTGAAACATAATAATCCTGATATCATATGTCTGCAGGAAACAAAACTGCAACCTTCTCAAATACCCGTAAGTTTGTTTGAAAGCCTCGGATACAGGCACTATTTTCATTCTGCTGTCATTAAAGGATACAGTGGAGTGGCAATTTTGTCAAAGAAACCACCTGATCACATCAGCATAGGCATGGGCAATAAAATATATGATAAGGAAGGGAGGGTGATCATTGCTGATTATGGACCGATGACACTGGTAAATGTATATGTTCCTTCAGGAACCACAGGTGATACCCGACAGGATTTTAAAATGGAATTTTTACGTGATTTTCAGTTGTTTCTTAATGATTTACGGCGGTCGCGTGATAAGTTGATCATATGCGGAGATTTTAATATATGTCATAAACCTGTAGATATCAATCATCCCGAAAAACATAAGAACTATTCCGGGTTCCTGCCCGAAGAAAGAGAATGGTTTGATCAATTTGTGGAATCAGGATTCATCGACACTTTCAGGGTATTCAATCAGGAACCCGGACAATACAGCTGGTGGAGCTACAGAGCCGGATCAAGAAAGAAAAACCTGGGATGGAGAATAGATTATCATTTAATCACCTCCTCTCTGAAGGGGCAACTTAAAAATGCATACATACTCAAGGATGTCATACATTCTGATCATTGTCCGGTAGCAGTCTCCATCGATATTGACTAGCGCATGAGGAAAGACACAATTTTAGCTTTATTATTATATGGCGGATAACGCACAGGGATATCGATAAAATTGGATGTTTTCATTACTGCTCTTTTGTAACTGAATGTCTCGAAGCTGAATCTGCCATGATATCTACCCATTCCGCTGGTGCCCGTGCCCCCAAAAGGAAGATGGGGATTGATAAACTGAACCACTGTTTCATTTATGCAGCAGTTACCTGAGCTAGTCTTCAGCAACACTTCCTTACAAAATGCTTTGCTTTTGCTGAATACATAAAGTGATAATGGTATGGGTCTGGACGAAATAAAGTTTATAGCATCATCCAGATTTTTATAGGTCAGGACAGGCAATACAGGGCCGAATATTTCTTCCTTCATCAACGGATCACTACCTGAGATGCCATCCAGGATTGTAAAAGAAACATATTTTTTTTCAGGATCAGCCTGGCCACCGGTTATAACTTTACCCTGTGTCAGATAGCTCTGAAGCCTGAGTGTGTTTTTCATGTCGATAATCCTTGAGAAATCAATACTTTTTTCAGGGTCCGGCCCCATCCATTTTGCAAGGATTTGTTTCATCGTATCCAACAATGCTTCCCTGATATCTTCATGCACCAGCAGATAATCGGGTGCCACACATGATTGCCCGGCATTCAGATATTTACCCCACAGGATTCTTTTAGCTGTATTTCTGAGATGTATGTTTTTATCAATGATAGCAGGATTTTTGCCACCCATTTCCAGGGATACAGGTGTCAGATGTTCTGCAGCTGCCCGCATAACTTTTTTCCCGGTTTCCTGGCTGCCGGTAAAAAATATATAATCAAATTTCATTTCAAGCAGGTACTTATTGACATCAGAACCTCCCTTAATAATATGCAAAAAGCCAGGGTCGAAATGATCATTAATCATTTTTCGCATGACCTCAGACGTTTTTACAGCAAGTTGTGAGGGTTTTGCCAGCACACAGTTGCCTGCTGCAACAGCACCGATCAATGGCACAAACAGAAGCTGGAACGGATAATTCCAGGGAGAAATGATTAAAATATTGCCGAAAGGTTCATAAACAAAATAACTTCTGGCGTTCATTGTCACAATGGGTGTGCGGACTCTTTTCGGCTTTGCCCAGGACCTGAGATTCCTGATAACCATACCCAGTTCCTGCATAAGAAGTCCTGTATCGCCACCGGCTGATTCAAGCTCCGGTCTTCCGAGATCTTCAAAAAGAGCTGTATGAATTTCCCTTTCAAATTTCTGGACAAGCGATCTGATCTTTTTCAGGGCATCCAGCCTGAAGCCAATATCTTTTGTCTGATAAGTATTAAAGAATTCCTTTTGTTGACTGACCAGTTGTATGAGTGCAGATTTGTCCATCTGTATGTCTTTTAATCAAAGTATTTAATTCATGACAAGTAACAGAATAATTACACATCCATTACCTGTTCTATATCTGAAGGTTTTTGACGGATAAGTTCTTCAAGACTGATAAACTGATGTCCTTCTTTTACCGGTATTTGTGAAATGGCCCATTCAGCATTTGCCATAATACTAAGACTCGGATTGACTCCCGGATTAGCCTGTAAGGAAGATCCGTCAAGTATAAACATTCCGGGGTATCCATGGACCCTGAATTTATCATCAATCACACCATGATCAGCTGTCTCAGCCATCGGGCATCCACCGAGAATATGAGCGGTAGTAGACCTGTTGAACAGGATTTCCAGGATAATATTCTGGGGTATACCTTTTACTTCCTTTGCATAGGCTTCCATTACCTGTTGACCTATCCTTATGAAGGCAGGGACAGGTTTTTGTGTTTTATTGAAAATGAATAACCGCGGACTGAAGAATCTTTTCCTGAGGACCATGACCATGGAATTATCAAGATGCTGCATGACCAGGAAAATTATCAGGCCTGTTGACCAGCGAAAATTGAAAACTGTCCTGATAAAAGAAACCGGGTGGGTGAATGTTTTTTGTATGAGGCGAAAAATACGGAGCGCTGGTATTTTTGTTCCTTCAGCTGACAGGGAAAAGAACCATTTAAGTGAATTCGAGCAATCAGGATATTTAACAATCTCAACATGCGTGTTGTCATCAGGATGGATAACAGATGTGATAGCCAGTCCATTATTCATTTTTTCTTTTATTCCTGATACAGCCGAAAGTGTTTCGGAATTTGTCCTTAGTTC
>Ga0172364_10000153_pt1 | contig 41944 bp, 49 predicted proteins | sample LakKivSesite10cm_FD_114545 | JGI IMG/M metagenome (GOLD analysis project Ga0172364, IMG submission 114545) | Sediment microbial communities from Lake Kivu, Rwanda - Sediment site 10cm | ecosystem: Environmental > Aquatic > Freshwater > Lake > Sediment | place: Rwanda: Western Province, Lake...
AAAATTTAATATGTTATACCACAAATACGATCCAACCACATTACTATACGTTGAATCAATCGAATCAGAAGAACAGCCGGAACATAGCGTTGCTGGAAATCTTCCCGATCAAACTGAGCATTATACATTAGCGCACGCTGACGGATCTTGGATTTCTGTTCTTCGTCCCGAATACGAAATTGTGGATAATCAGATTCGTAAAATTGCTAAAGAAGAACCCGTTGCTATTGAGCAACCAGTTACTCCCGCTGAGGAATAAAACATGGCATACAGTAGAACACTAAATCACTTTACTTCGATGCAAGAATTGGCAACAATTTGGGCATCAAGTACGTCTTACGTTGTCAATCAGCTTGTACTTCAAGACGAAAAGCTTTACCGTTGCGCCGTTGCTCACACATCCGGCGGCACGTTTATTGCGGATCTTCAAGCTGCATACTGGGTAGAAATCAGCGCTTCTGCAGTAAGCGGAATTAATTACGTCACTAATCCAAACGCTGAAGTTGATACTAGCGGTTGGGCAACATACGCAGAATCTGACGCTGTTACATTTCAAGACGCTGGCGATACCGTCACTCTCAACAGTCACGGTTTATCAAACGGTACGGCAATCTCTTTCACTTCAATCACCAGCACCACTGGTATCAGCATTAATACGCTGTATTACGTTGTAAATGCTGCAACAAATACCTTTCAGGTGGCAACATCGGTTGGTGGATCAGCACTTGCGCTTACTACAAACGGCAGCGGCACGCTTGTTCGTTCTATTCCAAAGCTTGGAACTGGAGGTTCTCCAGCCGTAACGTTTACGCGTAATACTTCAAGCCCTCTTCGTGGGGATGCGGATTTTAGAGCAGCAAAAGACGCTGCTAATCGCATGGGTCAAGGTGTGTCATATGACTTCACCATTGACGACGCTGATTTAGCTAAAGTTCTTACCCTTACTTTTGATTACGAACTTATTACAGCAACCGGTACGTATGCAAACGCTGATCTTGTCATCTACCTAATTCAAGATCCTACCGGTACTCCGGTTGTCATTCAACCTGCTGGTTATAGAGTTCTTTCCGCTGCAAGTGCGCTTCCGCAGCGTCAAATTGCGACATTTCAAACCTCCAGCAGCGTAAAGTCGTATCGTCTGTGTGTTCATGTTGCGTCTGTAAGTGCAACGGCGTATACTCTTGCAATCGACAACGTAAGCGTCGGCCCTCAGGTCGTGCAGTACGGCGCTCCTGTGACGGATTGGCAGAGCTATACGCCTACTGTAACCGTTGGATCTGGAACTATTACAAACTTTTCAGTCACAGGAAAATGGTCTCGACATGGGGACACGTTAAAAATAACTGGAGATATTACATTTTCAGGAACTCCATCGGCATTTTCTGAAATATTTGTTTCATATCCCGCCGGACTTAGCGTTGATACAACAAAACTTCAAGTTGGCGGAAGCGGCGGCCCAATTATCGGATTGTCGAGCGCTCTTGATAGTGGGACGGCGTTATATTCTGGAGTTGCCAATTATGCGGGTACAACCGTTTTATTAAAACCAAACGCAATCAATACTCACGTTGGCACTGTTGGTGTTTTTGAGCCAGCGTATGCTCAAAATTTTCCCATTACGTTTGGTGCCGCCGATAGAATTACATGGCAAGCAGAAGTCCCAATCCTCGGCTGGTCCTCGACCGTCCAGATGTCAAACGACACGGATACTAGGGTGGTGGCTGCTAAAATTTATCAATCTTCGGCTCAAGCGCTTTCTGCCGGTGCAATTACAAAAGCAACAAACATGGTTGCTGAATTTGATAGCCATGGAGCGTGGAACTCTGGAACAGCCAGATATGTTGCCCCTGTTGCTGGATATTATCGAGTTTCTGCCGTAGCGAGTATTTTAACGGGAGCAACTACGGAACGCGTTGCTGCTTATATTTATAAAAATGGATCAAATTCTATTTTCGCCGCTGCTACTGGAAATGCGGTTGGTTCTGCCGCAGTAACTCCATCTGGAATACTCTCTCTTAATGCCGGTGACTATATCGAGCTGTATGTTTCTCTTGAAGGTGCAAGCAGAAACACTAATCCAACCGCTGCTGGTTTTTATTACGCAATAGAGCGCTTAACCGGCCCCTCCGCCATCGCTGCGAGTGAGACTGTGGCGGCTGCTTATACAACGGTTGCTGGTACGGTAATTACTGCTGGTGTAATTACAAAAGTTCCGTTTGCCACAAAAGATTATGACACTCATGGCTCTTTTGTGACGGATACATTTACTGCTCCGGTGTCTGGTTTGTACGATTGTTTTTTTAAATGGTCGTCCGCAACGATGACCCTTGGAACCGCACAGGCAAATTCTGCCTATATTTATAAAAACAACAGCACAATTGTTGCTTTAGCTGATGTTATTGGCAGTGGTGGATCGGCTGTTCCAAGTGTTGCGGTGCGATATGTAGTACGGTTGCTTGCTGGGGAAACAATAGATTTTAGAGCAAGGTCTTCCACAAATACGTCACTTCAGACAAGCGCCGGTTATAACTGGTTTAATATTACTCGCGTAGGTAACTACTAATGAAAAAAGTTATCGTTAAGAACTTGGCCGGTGTTCAAACTCACGGCGCACAGATGGAAGATCCGTCAGCGTGGATTTACGCCTGTGTTGCCGGCTGTTTATGGGGCAAGCCCGAACGCTGGCAGCCAGCATCGGAGGCCCATGACCCTGCTGATGTGCTGGAGACTGAGCGGCGCGAAGTGCAGGCTGCTATTCCAGCCGAGCTTGATGAGCAGGGCAATGTGGTGGTGCCAGAAGTGCCTGCTGTTATGCAGGACTGGGTAAAGCTCAGGGCTGAGTACACGGTTGAAATAGTTGATATTACCGCAGAACACGCTCTTCAACAAGCACTTGCTGCTCGCAAATCCGAATATCCATCCGCTGAAGAATTCCTTAATGCATTCTTTGACGGTGGCGATGAAGCTCTTGAAGAACTTCGTCAACGTCGTTTGGTTATTAAAGCTAAATATCCAAAGGAATAATATGTCTGAAACAAGCAAACGGTTATCAGAAAAGGATTATCAACAGGCTCTTCAGGGCTCATATAACGACGTTGATAAAACACTCAGCGTCAACGGCTTTATTGTTGGTAAAGTAGGTCATCGTATTGAGCGTAATGATTATCTGACCGTCGGAGATGATTTTAGTTTTTACGATGGTGCTACACTTTTGTACACAATTCGTGTAATCTATACTACATCATCTAAAGCAGTTTTAGCATCTGTTGAACGCATAGCGTAAGGTGTTTTGTGGCAATTCAGTTTAATCCACTCATTTTCTCTGGCCTTGACCTAACTGGCGGCGGTGCTGCTGGTGCAGCGGAGTGGCGTGAACCGGTTGCTAACGAAGCAGCTCTTCCTCTTGTTGGAAATTCAAACGGTGAAGCACGTGTAACACTTGATACAGATAAGATTTATGTTTGGGATGCAACGTCAAGTCGTTGGGTTGATACAGGAATTACGGCGGCTGCATTCGGAAGTGCGCCAAACGCCAACGGCCAAACGATTGGAACTGATGATTCTACTGCTAATATTCGACGTAGAACTATCACTCTTCAACCCGCTGATGCGACTAATCCCGGTGGCATTTCGACTACCACTCAGTCTATTGCTGGCGCTAAGACTTTTCTTGACCAAGTAAAGATTGACGAAGCGTCCAATCAGCTCGTATTAGGTACAACTAATACAACCACAATTACTGCTCCAAATCCTGCCGCTAATCGCACTATAACCCTTCCTGATGCCGGTGGCGATTCTTCAGTTGTTCTTACTGAAGGCAATCAGACGCTTAACGGCACAAAAACATTTTCATCAACCGTCATTACCAATAGCGGAATTGACGTTGCGGCAACTGCCGGAACCGATACTCTTACAATCGGCGGCACAAACGCGGATGTTATTAACGTCGGTCGTTCGGGCGCTACTGTTAATGTAATCGGCACAACTTTTAATCAACAGGTTACAAACGTTAATGTTGAAGACAAAAACATTACCGTTAATTCCGGCGGTCCTGCTGGCAGCGGCGCTACATCGGGTATCGACGTTGAAGAAGGCGGCAGCATCACCGGTTACGTTGAAGTAAGCGGTGATCGCAATAGCTGGGTTCTAAAAGCTCCTAATACCGCTGGTGGTGCGACAATCACCCCCGGTGCCAGCGGCATCACCATCAATCAGTCTTCACATGATCCAGTAACGCTCACTACTCTTGGCGCTTCGCCTAATGCTAGTGGTGCCACTTTAAGCACTCAACAACTCACGCTTCAACCGGCAGATGGAACAAATCCGGGATTAATCACCGCTGGGACACAAACTCTTGGTGGCGATAAAACTTTTACTGGGACAATCTCGGCTTCAAATCTTTCCGGCACAAACACTGGAGACGTTACACTAACAGCAGTCGGAAGCTCTCCAAACGCCAACGCCGCGTCATTAAGCGGTCAACAATTAACAATTCAACCCGCTGATGGAACAAATCCGGGCGTATTAACCGCCGGAACTCAAACAATTGGCGGTGCAAAAACGTTTTCATCAAACGTAACCGCCACTGTTAATTATACACCAGCGGATTCAAGCGATTGGCTGTCCCCTACTCCCACGACAGTTGCTGGTGGTCTTGATGCTCTTGCTGACAAAATCGTTCAATACGACGAAGTTACAAAAGAACCAACTGGATTTCCAAACACAACAGATTCTTCTACAAGCTTTGATGATTTAAGTAGAACTTTTACAATTCAACCGGTCGGCGTGTCTTTTGATTTTTACGTAAAAGGTAAAAAGTTTACAAAAACGACAGCACAAAACGTTACAATATCAACGACGGCTGGTAATCATTACATTTATTTTGATAGCACCGGCACTTTAAGCGAAACTACAGCTTTAAGTTCTACGCTGTTTAGCGATAATGCGTTAGTTTCCGTTATTTATTGGAACAGCGATACAAATACACGCACGTATTTTGCTGAAGAACGTCACGGTCTTGTGATGGATGGGGCAACACACACCTATCTTCATACTGTATTCGGTGCTCGTTATCTTTCTGGACTTGCTCTTCAAAACTTTTCGGTTAATGGAACGGGCGATTTAGCCACTGATGCTCAGTTTACTTCCGATAGCGGCACTCTTCGTGATGAAGATCTTTTAATTACTCTTGCTGCTGAAACCCAAATTGCCATTCTTTACCGTCAAGGACAGCTTTGGAGAAAGAAAACCGCAGACGCATTTCCTATTATTTACAGCGGAACTGCTGGGTATACGGGAGCTAACGGGCGTTTGCCTTATAACCAGTTTACTGGCGGTTCTTGGCAGCTAACCCAAGTTTCTAATAACAAATTCGTTCTTGTTCATTTTTTTGGAACAAACGATAAAGAAACCCCTGTTGTTGGAATTCAGGGTATTGCTGAATATAACGATGTCACCGCTGCCCGAGTTGCTGCAAATAGCGAAATAACCTCTCTTTCCGGTCTTCCTTTTGCTGAATTCGTTGCAATCGGTAGCGTTGTTTTTGAGACGGCTAACGGATATGCTAACGTTCCAAAAGCACGAGTTCGCTCTGTTAACGGCGGCGATTACGTTGATTTCCGTGGTACACAGCTTTATACCCCGGCGGGCGTTGCCACAACGCATAGCCTACTTTCTGGGCTCGCTAATGACGATCACACTCAGTATTTGCTTGCTGATGGAAGTCGTTCTGTAAGCGGTGATCTTACAATCGCTAATCAGCATAGTCTTAAATTATCAGAAGCAATTGCAAACGGACTTAATACAGTGGCGCTAAAAGCTCCAGCAGCGATCACTTCCGATTTTGCACTCACTCTTCCTTCGGCTCTTCCTGCAAGTTCAGATTTAGCTTTAGTTTCAAATACTTCTGGTGATATTTCTTATCTTTATGTCCTTCCTGCTTCTCAAGAAGACATTAAACGAACTTCATTTACTGCTTTAGATAACCAAGCGGTTGCCGCAAGCGTCACTGGTTTATCTTTTTCAAACGCTGTAACCCGTGGATTTGAGGCACAAATTACGATTGTCCGTGGATCTACATACGCAGAATACAGCTTAAAGGGTATTCAAAAGGGTGCTTCTTGGGAAATGAGCCAAGAATACGTTGGCGATGCCGCTGGTGTTTCTTTTACTATTTCTAATTCCGGTCAGATTGAATATACCACAACTAGCACTGGAAATAACGCTGCATTATTGTTTAGAGCACAAACGGTTTAATTAACAACTATATTGTATGAGTAACCTAACCCAACGAGATAATAGCCAAATTGAGCGTCATGAGCATGATGAAGCCATTGACGCCAAACGCGTTTACATCGTTGGAGGGGCAGATATTAAGGTCAATGCTGATACCTCGCAGATTGCACATTCTGTTGCATCTGCTGTTAAAGAAGGCTTAGCTGATCTTGTTCCAGTAATGAAACTGGAAGATTCTCATAAGCCTGAAATTGTTGTTATTAAAGAGCCTCAAATTGTTGAGGTTGAAAAGCAGATTGTTGTTACACAAAAAGAGATTGTGTATGTCGATAAACCTGTTATAATGGAAAAAATTGTATACAAAGAGATTGAAAAACCAATTCTTATTAAAGAAGGAATTCAATCTGAAAAAATTACTAACACAAATCCAACGTTAGTGGCGCTTGTTGTCTTACAGACGCTTATTACGCTGGGTATCATTGCAATGAAAATATAGGGGTTAACTTAAAAGTATGAAACATAAAATGGAAAAGCTTGCAGAAAAGAAGAAAGGCAAAAAACTTTCAGATAATGAAGTTAAAGCAAAATCTTCTGTTCTAAAAGATCTTAGTGATACTGCTAGTGACATGATGAAAGATCGTCTTTCTGGTCTCAAGAAGGTAAGCGTTGCTGCTCCTTCTAAGTCTGGTCTTCAAGAAGGTTTAAAGCTTGCTGAAAAGCTCACCGAAAAAATGCCTGAAAAGTCGGGCATGGAAGAAGCTAAAGAGCAAGAAGAAGAAATGGTGGCCGATGCCGAAGATGGCAAAGGCATGGAAATGGGTGAAGAATCAGAAGAGTCTGAAGAAGCCGAAGAAGGCGAAGAGAAGTCTAAAGAAGAACTTCTTGCCGAACTTGCGGAACTAAAAGCTAAAATTGAAAAGATGAGCTAATTTATGGCCTACAATCCTTGGATGACCTCCAATGATATTATTGAGGCCGTAAAGCGCAAAATCGCTTTTCCTGTTTCGCAGAACACATTCTCTGAAGAAGACATTCTCCGTTTTGCTAACGAAGAAATGTTCATCTCTCAGGTTCCATCTGTTCTTCAATATCACGAAGAATACTTCGTATATCGCGTACAGACGCCTCTAGTTTCCAATATCAGTCGTTATTCAATTCCCGATAGGGCAATTGGAATGCGTCTTCGCGATCTTATGTGGACAGATTCTGCAGGTAATTTTTTTGAAATGACCCGCATTAGTGCTGACGATAAAGCATTCTTTCAACGCAATATTGGCGCAAATCAAGCGATTCACAAATTTTACATTGAGAACAATGACGTTGTATTAACCCCCAGCGTTATTGGCGATCCAACTGGATTTTTGAATTTCTTTATTTTCATGCGCCCAAATCAATTGGTAAAGAATGATCGTTCTGCATCAATTGTTGCTTTTACTCAAGACATCACTGTTTCTGATAATAGCGCATTTGTTGCGGGTGATAAAATCACAATTACGCTTGCAACTCAATCTCCTAATCCAGTTCCAACTGATATTACTGTTTTAGTTGGAGTAAACGCAAACGCTACTGCTGCAAACATTCAATCTGCAATTACATTAGCGGCTATTAGTGGATTAACTGCAGCTGTAAGTGGTGCAACTGTTACTTGTACTTTTGATGATATAACCACAACCTTTGTTGCATTAAATGAAACTGCTCTTACTGTCTCCTCTTTTCTTGGATTTAATATTCAAACTGAGTCTTCTCCGTTATATAGTGGCATCGGAACGAAAATCGATTTCCTTCAAACAAAACCAGGTCATAAAACTTATGTTTTTGACATTAGAACTAAAGCGTTCTCTACTGTTTCTTCTAGTGTTTATAACGTAAAAGTAAATAAATCCGACTTGCTTGTACCACTTTCGACGGGATATAATTTTCCTCCATTGATTGCTGGAGTTCAGGTTGGGGATTATATTTGTTTAGCAGGAGAATCCATTATTCCACAGCTTCCACCTGATCTTCACAATATGCTTGCTGAAAAAACAGCAGCGCGTATTCTTGCCTCACTGGGCGATCAAGCAGGGCTTGCAATGGCAAACGAGAAGATCAAAGAAATGGAATACAGACAAGGTAGTTTGTTAAATAACCGCGTTGACGGTGCTCCGCAGAAAATTACTTCTAGGCATAGCATACTCCGCTATGGAAAAATGGGCGTGCGTAAACGCATGTAATTTCAATAACTTAAATAAGGAAAAATAAATATGGCACTTACAATTATTAGAGCAACCCAAGCCGCTCAAAGAGTAGCAAATAGTTCGGTATTTAAAGCCGCCGTTGAATTTCTTGATGCAAGAATTCAAGCTCAAGCTGATCTTGGAAACACAAGTTACACATACGACAAGGGTGGACACCAACTAAGTTCAGAAAAACTTACACAACTGAAAGCTTTTTTAATAGAAAATGGATTTGTTGTAAGCAAACCATCTGCTTCTGTTATTTTAATTTCTTGGCCTAGTAGCTAAGAGGGTTTATGCCTTCTCTTCCACTACTCAAAGCTCTTGGACTTAACTTTTCGCCTAATCAGCTTGAAGTTGCTCCAGGAAGTTTGGTAGAAGCATCCAACGTCATCATTCGTCGCGACAACGTTATTGAGTCGCGTCGTGGATACGCGCTTTATGGAACAGCAATGGGAAGCTCCAGCGACCGTTGTAAGCAACTGCTGACGTATAAAAACAAGCTACTTCGTCATTTTTCAAATCGTCTTCAATACGAAGATGGATTAAATAATGCTGGAGTAACTTCGTTTTTTAGCTTTAAAGAAGCGGTTGGTTCTCTTGACGCTTCAATAATTGAGTCTCAATCCGGACTTCGGATTAAATCAATTGAAGCAAATAGCAATCTTTATCTAACTACCTCTGAAGGAGTTAAAAAGATTTCTGCAAAATCGGCAGACACCCTTCGTGTTTCAAAAGTAACACAAGCTGGCGGCGTAAAGGCTCTTGATTTAAACACAAATTTAGTTGCTCCACTTGGAAACGTTTCCGGTTTTTTGCCGTCCGATAGCGGAGTTTCATACAAAATCGTTTGGGGAACCAAGGACGTTAGTAATAACTTGATTTTGGGAACACCAAGCGAGGCTTCTACTGTTTTAAATCCTTTATTAGAATCAACACTTCGTGATTTTTCTAATTTTTTATTACAACTAGATAATGTCACTTTAATTTCTCCGTCTGTTAGTCTTTTAAACGACGGAAATTATTCTTCGTTGGCTTTACCCATTTTAGGTGAAGCAGTTGATTTAAGAAAAAATGTAATTGATGTAGCCGAAAAGTTAGACAAAGATTTATTGTTTGCGACAAACGGCGGCGCTGGAACCGCTTATTTACCATTAGACTTAACAAGCGCAACCGCTTCCTCTGGAGTTGTTACTGTAAATTTTACTATTCCGGGAGGCGGGGTTCCTGCTACCGATTATTTTAAAATCGGAGACAAGATTAATATTCCAGTTGATAAAGATACCTCCGTTTACGGATTTACATCTGGAACGGGCTCTCCGCCAGAAGGAATTGAAGGACTAAATACAGACCAAGTTATTACAGCAGTAACTTCATCTTCCATACAGTTTATTCCAAAAAATTATTCAAACACAAATCCAGTTGGAGTAAGCGGAACAATTGTTGAAGTTTTAACCGTTCCGGTTCAAGGAACTGGTGATTGTATAATTAGATGTGCTGGTCATGGATTAAAAACTGGTCAAAAAGTTGTTATTAATGGAACAAATTCTGTTCCAAGTATTGATAACAACCCAAACGAAACATACACAGTTGTCAGACAAACTGACGACACTTTTAAAATTAATTTACAACGACCGTATTCAACAACTCAATTAAACTCGGTTTCGGTTACATTCCAAGACTCAACAGATACCGTAACTTATAATTCTCACGGTCTTCTTGATGGAGACATTGTTGTTTTTACTGCCATTACGACAACAACCGGAATTTTAATAAACACTCCGTATTATGTCATAAATCCAACTACCAATACTTTTCAAGTCGCTTCGACTTCGGGCGGGAGCGCCCTTCCGCTTACAAACGACGGAACCGGCACAATGCAAAGTGCCATTAGCAAAACAGTCGTTTCTTCCAATCACGGATATACCGCCGGACAAACAGTCTCGTTTCTGCCATCTACATCAGTAACATCTGAAGGCGTTTCATTTATTGATACATTAAATGGAGCAAGTGTAACATTTACCGCTCCTAGTACCGTCAATTTTTCTATTCACGGTATACCCAATAATACTCCGATTGTATTTAGTAGTATAACAACTTCTACTAATATTTTACCGAACAAAGTCTATTATGTTACTTCTACTGGCACAAATACTTTTACTTTGTCAACTTCTATTGGCGGATCTGCTATAACATTTACAAACGGTTCGGGCGTTGTTGCCGATGATGTTATCGCCCTGTCTTCGGCTGCAAATTTACCTCATGGTCTTTCTAATGGGGATAGAGTTCAATTTACCGCGATTAACACTACCGTTGGTATTTCAACAAATACTCAATATTACGTTATAAACGCCAATCCTACAACTTTCCAATTAGCCGAAACTGCTAATGGAGCCGCCGTTCCTTTAACTAATACTGGAACTGGTACAATGATTCGTGTATTTTCGTCAAACACGTATTATATTCTTTCTTCGGGTTTAACAACAAATTCGTTTAAAATTTCAACCACACTAGACGGAGCGCCGATAACAATAAGCGGCTCCGGAACCGCAGCAAAAGTAGTGACTCAGGCGGGAAGTGCTGGGAGTTGGAACGTTTATATTGACGGTCTTTCAACTGCAAAAATTGAAAGCCATGAATTTCGTGCAATAGAAGAACCCGTTGAACAGACCTCCCCGGCAACAAATGACGGACTTGTTTCTTTAAATGATTATTTAGATAATATCATTATAAAACTACAAAACTTTATTTCTGATCGACCAAACGCGATTGTTGCAACCACCGCGTATACTCAGTATTTAGAAAATATTGCAATAACAACGAACGCTTCTGTTTTGCTAAATTTCACAATTCCACCAGAAATTTTAGCCTACACCAGCATTCCCGATCAAAACCCGTATTTTTATCAAATTTATAGAACAAATATTTATAGCGCAACCGGTTCTACAAATATTAATGACATTGGAATTATTCAAGAATATTCTCAAGTAGAAGAAAAATTTCCTACTTCCGGAGAGTTTTTAACCAAGCAAGTTTCGTTTATTGACGGTACCCCCGAATCAATCGCCGCTTCGGGTGCTATTTTATACACAAACGAAAGGTCTGGAGAAGGAGCTTTACAGGCAAACGATGTTCCTCCTTTTTGTTTGGATATAAATTCGTTTAAAGGTTACACTTTTTTTTCAAACACTAGAACCAGACAAAGAAAAACACTTGATCTAATCGGTGTTGAAACGATGGTTCTGAATTATAACCCGCTTGATCCGTATAAACTGACAATAGCCGATGACCAAAAAAGTACCACTTATACGTTTATTCTTGGTCAACAAGAAATAACTCAACTGATTTGCGCAAACGCCAGCGTATTAAGTTCTTCTGGTGCTTCTAATTATTTTCTTTTGAACTCCGCAAATGACCAAACGCAATATTATGTTTGGTATCAAGTCGGAACTTCTGCTGATCCTAAGCTTACGGTGACTTCTCTCGCTAATAAAACGGGGATTTTAGTGGCCGTCAATACTACCGATTTAGCGGCTGTCGTTGCTGAAAAAACTAAGAACGCGCTAAATAACAACATGCTTGATTTTAGCGCAACGTTAGTGGGTTCGACTGTAACTATAACAAATTTAGAGGTTGGAGAAACCGCAAGCGCGACCATCGGAACGATGCCGGTTGGTTTTTCTGTGACTACTTCTCAACAAGGTCAAGGTGAAAACGTTTCTCAAGATAAAGTTCTTCTTTCACCAAATACTTCTGCCGGTATTGCAATTGAAGAAACAACTAAAAGTCTTATTAAAGTTATTAATAACAACACTAACCAGTTGATAAACGCTTTTTATCTTTCTGGCACTGGAACAACTCCGGGCTCTTTTCTTTTAGAGGGACAAACGCTTAGTTCATCGGATTTCACGGTGGTGGGCAGTGATACTATTATTGGACAGTCCTTTAGTCCAGATTTATCGCCAAGCACTTCTTTAATAACTCAGATTCTTTCTGGCGCCGATGTTTTAATTACAACATCAGCAAACCACGGATTATTAAATGGTGAAAAAATCATCATCACAAATTCGGATTCAGTTCCTTCAATAGATGGAATTCATCAAATTAAATACGTCAATGTTGCTCAATTTTATATAACACCAAGTTTTCCGGTAACTGTCAATGGCACTAAAGGGGCGTTTGAGTCCATTTTAAATTCAGAAAACTCTACCGACGAAGAACAAAAACATAGAGTTTATTATTCTAAATTTCAACAACCCGAAGCGGTTCCGATTTTAAATTATCTGGATATTGGGGCTACCGACAAGGCTATTTTAAGGATTTTTCCCCTTCGTGATTCGCTTTTTGTTTTTAAAGAAGACGGATTATATCGCATATCGGGAGAAATAGCGCCTTTTAGCGTTGCACTTTTTGACAGTAGTTGTATTTTACTTGCCCCGGATTCAATTGCCGTCGCAAACAATCGAATTTACGGCTGGACTACACAAGGAATTTCAACAATCACCGAAGCTGGAGTTAGCATAATTTCTCGCCCAATTGACACTGAAATTCTTAAAAAAGCGTCTAGTCAATTTACAAATTTTAAAACCGCAACTTGGGGCGTGGGCTATGAGTCCGACAATTCTTACACCGTTTATACAACCAATGAAGTATCAGATACCGTTGGTACGATTGGTTTTCGTTACAGTAATTTAACTAACTCTTGGACTACTGTAGATAAAACTGCAACCTGTGGGATTTTAAATCCAGCGGACGATAAACTTTATCTTGGGGCGGGTGACATTAATTTTATTGAAAAAGAACGTAAAGATTTCACTCGATACGATTACGCTGATCGAGAACTCGACTTTAATATCCTACAAAATGCCATTACTTCAAAACAAATAGTTCTTTCTACTGTTACTAGGTTGACCGTGGGCGACGTTGTAGTTCAAGATCAAACCATTACCGTTTATGAATTCAATATACTACTTCAAAAGCTGGATACCGATCCGGGTGTTCCTAGCTCAGATTATTACAGCACTCTCGCTGCGCAAGCTGGTAGTAATATGCGAGCAAAGCTCGTTGCTCTTGCCGCTAAATTAGACGCCGACCTGTCAACAAGTGTGTATTCAACGGATATTGCTTCAATTTCAGGAGTTTCAATTTCAACCGCTTCTATTGAAAACCCAACTAAAATAACAACGAGTTCTCCTCATGGATTAAAAACTGGACGAATTATTACTATTTCCGGAAATACTCGGTCGGAAGTTAATGGAATTTTTGCGGTTACGGTTACTTCTGGAACAGAGTTTACAATTCCAGTTGATTTATTAGTTGCCGGAACCGGCGGTAGTTTAGTTACCAATGACAGCAATTTTGAAGATTTAAAGATTTGTTATAATCTGATTATTTTAAGATTAAATGCAGACACAACGGTTGCGTTTAGCAATTATCGTCCAATCGACAATAATACAATTCAGGAAGCTATTATTAACGCAATTGATATTAACACTAAAACGATTACTTTAAATCTTGCTCTTGAATATGTTGTCGGTACTATTACCGTATTCAAAGCGATTCCGTGTTCGTTTACCTATACTCCGCTTACAATGGGCGATCCTCTTGGTATTAAACACCTTAGAGAAGCCACTGTAATGTTTGCAAATAAAGCCTTCACTAGAGCCGAAGTTGATTTCTCAACTGACCTATTGCCGGAATTAATTCCGGTTACTTTTAACGGCGACGGTAACGGTATTTTTGGACACAGCGATTTTGGCGCGGGGTTTTTCGGCGGAGGTTCTAACAGCGCTCCGTTTAGGACATTTATTCCTCGCCAGTGTCAACGCTGTAGATATATTAATGTTGGATTTTCTCATAGAGTAGCCAGAGAGCAATTTGCGATTTATGGTGTTACTCTCACCGGTGAAATTAATCAATCAACCAGAGCATATAGGTAAAAATTAATGAAATTGCCTAATTTTAAGAGATTAGTTAAAGCCGATTATGCGAAAGAATTTCATTCTTTGATTGAACCGCTTTCGTTTTCTATAAATAACGGTATTGAAGTTTTATATCAAACCCTTAATAAAGCCGTTTCTTTAAAAGACAATATAGCATGTACGGTTAAAGAAGTTTTAATCGAAGTGGACGAAACCGGCGCTCCGAAAGTGCGAACTGTTTTTTATCTTGATTCGCCTAACCGTATTTTAGGTATTTCGGTTTTAAATGTTTTACATATAAAAAATCCAACAATAACGCCTACTTCTGGCATTTTTGTGTCTTTTACACAAGAAAATAAAGCAGTTACATTAACTTTAGTAAAAGGGCTTCCTGCTAACGAAAGATTTAACGTAACTTTGGTTGCTTTTGAAGGTTAAAGCTGCGTTTTTTAACAACTATATATAACAGGTTTATATAATGGCTTGGAACCCTAACGATCCTAACGATCCAAACAAACCAAAAACTCCTCAGCAAATGCCGGCGGCGCAAGCTCCTGCGGTCAAGCCTACTCCTCCGCCCGTTGTGCAAGGAGCGCCGGGTACTTCGGAACAACTCAAAGGCGCTCAAGCCGTTGGACAACGAAAAGGTACTGGATTTACCGGTATTAGTCGCATTATGCGGGCCAATGTTGGCGGTCGTTTGGGACAACAAGTGGTCGGGCAGATCGGTCAAGCCGGTCAACGCGTTCAACAACAAACCGGCGAAGCTGCACAAAAATTTGAAACACAGCTGGGGCAAGCGCAACAACAATATGGCACAGCATACGGAACGGCTACGGACGCCGCTCAAGGAGTGATTTCGGGTCAACCATCTCAATCCGTTTTAAGAATTTTAGTTCAACCGGTTCAACCTCCTTCTGGCGCAATTGCTCCTCAATTTGATCCGGCAACGCTCGGTGCGTATCAAACCGCTGTTGGTGGGCAATATACCGGACCAACTGGGCTTGAAGATTACGCAGAGTTAGAGGCACAAGCCGAACGTGCTCGACTAATGGGCGAGGAGGCTCAATCTGTTGGCGGAAGAATGGACCTTCTTCAGCGAACTTACGGCAGAGGAGAAAGACAATATACAGCTAGTCAAGCTGCGTTAGATGCGTTATTATTGGGAAAAAGCGCAAAAGATCTCGCTGCAGCAAAAAGACAATCCGCAGACGTTTTTGAAGACGTTTTATCTCAACAAGAAGTTGCCGAAGCTAAGGCTCGTCAGGCGGGTGCTGATATTACTGCTCAGTCGCGTGCTCTTTCTCAAAAAGTAGGGGCAACAGAAGCGCAAGAATTGGCCAGAGTTAAAGCTCAAAAGGTTGATTACGAAAAAAAACTTTCTGATTTAAGCAAAAAAGTTCAAGAAGAAATGACCGCCGGAGAACTTTCAAACGAAACTTTGGGGGCATTAAAATCTCTTGGAATTGATGAAAATACGCAATTTTACGGAATGCAACCTGAAGAAATTGCTAAACTAATTGGAGCAAGAGATCCTTCTGAAATTAGCGAAGCAAGTGTTGCTAGTGAAGAACAGGTTCGAAAATTAAACGCATTACGTCGTTTGTCGGGTCAACAAGACGTGTTTTCTCAAACAGATGTTGAAAAAGCTGGTTCAACCAGAGATCCGTCTGCTGCTTTTAGGTTTAAAGGCGACATTGGTGATATTCTTCGAAAACAAAAAGACTCGTTTGAAAGTCTTTTTGGTGGTATAATAAGCGAAGATGAAAAGGTAAAATTGCAAAGGTTTAAAGAAGAGGAGGCGCGACTTCAAGACGAAATAACCAGCGCTTCGTACCATTCACAAGATCCAAAACTAACTGCCTTAGAAAAAAACATGCTTGCCGATCGTAAAGCTGCTCTTAGAAATCAATTATTTTCTATTCAAAAACGGTGGGCTGGTCCTTTCTTTGCCGAGTCGTACGGTGGAAGCGCTGTTAATCGTGATTTAATGAATCGCTTTTTAGGTGGAGATCTTTACGATAAAACAACCGGTAAACTAAATGTTGATTTTGCTAATCAGTTAAAAAACATGCTTGCCGATCGTAAAGTTTATAAAGGCAGAAAGGGATTTCTTGGAACGGGCGGGCGAAAGTTTGGACAAGATCCGGCTGACGCTGCAAGAATCGCAGCATTAGAGGAAGTTCTTAAACGTTACGGAACGGGTTCTACGTTTAAGAAAAAAACAGAATAATATGAATATTCAAAAAATCACTTCTGAAAATTATAGCACTTTAGTTAATTGGTATGTAAAATGGGAACTGCCAATTACTCCTTTTTCTTTTATTCCAAAAACTTCTTTTATTGTTGACGACGTTTGTGCCGGGTTTGTTTATCAATTAGGCGAAACGCCTATGTTTTGGATTGAGGGTGTTATAAGTAATCCCGATATTAAAGATAAAAGCTTGAAAAATAAGGCGTTATGTGTTTTAATTGAAAGATTGGAAAAAACCGCCAAGGGTCTTGGTGGAAAAATGATTCTTTCTTCTACCCCTCGTTTTGGGTTAAACTCGTTGTTTTTATCTTTGGGATTTAAAAACCCTCCTGAACAATATTTTCATTTAGCAAAGGAATTATAATATATGCCGTTTGGTGGAATGTTAACTGCCGCTGCCATAACCTCAGTGGCTGCCCCAATTGTTGGGGGTATTGTTGGGCATTTTGCTTCTGCAGGCGACCGAAGGCGCGCTCGAGAAGCGATGAACCGAGCTTACGCCGAAATACAAAAATTACCTGATGTTGGTCCGGATGCTGCTAAACATATTGTTTTTCGTAGTTTAAAGGACGCCGGTCTTTATACACCTGAATTAGAAAAGGTTATTGAAGTAGAAGCACCCCGGTTAGCGGAGATGGCTCTTTCTTCGGAGTTTTCTCAAAAACAGCGGGCCGGTTTAAGCAGTTTAAAAAGAATGGCAGAAACTGGGCTTGATACTCGTGCCCAGTTTGAAGAAGCTAGATTACGTGGTCTTCAAGAAAGAAAAAAAGAACTTGCTTCAATTCAGCAAGCTGAACAAGTCGCTGGCAGAGCCGGTGGAGGATCGAGTCTTGCTGCTAAAATAGCGGGTGGAATTTCAAGCTCCGCTAATATTGCAGAACAAGCTCTTAGTGCCAATGCTCGTCAAGAAGAAGCAAGACGTGCTGCTCTTGGTGATTACATGAGAGGTCTTAGTGCGGCTGAAGAGCAAAGACTTGGTGTTGAACAAACACGACTTAGTGCTATTGATAGATTTGCTCAGGCTCAAGGAGTAAGGCGACAAGATGTTCAACAGCGCAATATTGGTGCAAAACGAGAGGCCAATTTATTTAATATTAGAACAGGACAAGCCGATATTCAACAACGTCTTGCTCAAGATGCGCAACGCGCTGCTGCCGAAAGACAACAATATGACGACCGCGTTAGAATGGCTCAACTTCGTTCTAACGCTGCTTTAGGTCAAGCAACTCAATTACAGCAACAGGCGGGACAAACCGCCGGTATGTGGTCTGGAATTGGTACTGGGATTGGCCGAGTCGCCGGGGCTTATGCAGCGCATAGCGCAAAACCGTCTCAAAAAAACCCGCTTGATAGCTGGCATCAAAGTCAAGATCGATATTACACTCCAGAAGAACTAGAACAAGAACGTCGAGCGATGCAATTTGACGGAGAAGACTAATATTTATGCCTACTTTAGCTGAACTAACTGGTTAATTTTTTATGAACGAGTATGATTTTGACTCAGAAGAATCAATAGATCTTTCTCCAGAAGAGCAAGAAGTTGCTGCTGCTATGGGTCTTGGTGTTAGCACTAAGCGACTCAGTAAGAAAGCATACGCTGGGTTTAAGAAAAAAGCAGAGGACATTGTAGCGCAATCGAGTGTTCCATCTAAAACGGCTCGTGAAGCAGCTAAGGGTATTGTAAAAGGTAGTGGGCAAAAATCTGCAGAAGTATCCGCTCGTGCATTTGAAAAGGCTCTTGAAAAAGGGCCGATTAGGGTTCCGTCTGGACCAGTGATTTCCGATGTTCCTCAAATTAGTGGAAGAATGGGCGCTGCTATGGAAAAAGCAGCTGCTGCAGCAAAAGGAGCACCTTGGTCCCCAGCCGAGGGGGTTATTAACCTTTCCGGTCCTTCTTCCGGTAATCAAAGTTCTATTATGGATATTTTATCAAAAGGAGGAGACTCGGTTGTATCCGCTCTTAAAAAAATTGGGGTTTCCCCTTCCGCTCTTCAAAGCGCCGGAAAACTAGTTTCTAAAGCTGGAAAAATCGCTGGAAAAATCGGAGGTCCGGTAGCGACTGTTTCCTCCGTGCTTAATTCTCCTAATGTTGGAGAAGGAAGCGACGAGCCCTTGTACCCGGAGTCTTTTTCTGAGCGATATTACACTCCAGAAGAACTAGAACAAGAAATTCAAGCGATGCAAAAAGAACGTAAATCTTCTGATCAACAGCTAAAAAGAATTTTACCCGATTCTACCGTTCCTAGTCTTTCGAGCGAGGCAAAAAGCACAAAATCTCCCTTAGCCGGTCAAAGGTCTACTCCAATGTACGATGTTAATACAGAAGGGTCGCTTGTAAAAGCAGCTTTGTCGCAGCCTCCATCTTTTGATTACCAACAAGCTTTAGAAAAAAGAAGGGCCGATCGACAAAATTATGTAAATTTTCTTGAAAATTCGTATCTTGTTGACGTTGAAAAAGAAAGACTTCTTTCCGCGTATGATTCTAGGTCTTCTGTAGAAGACCTTGCTCTTAAAGACGTTGCTTCTTTAAACGAAAAAAAAGACGATCTTAATAAAAAAATCTTGGAAACAGAAAACGCTCTTGCTAACACAACCAATCCTTTTGCTTCTGATCGTTTAAATAAACAACTTGCTCTTTACAGAAGTCAGTTTGATGCAATGGGTTCAAAACAAAATGTTGAATCTAGTAGACCTTTAGCCTCATCACCAAATTTGAACGCCGATGCTGTTTTATCTGAATTAGAGCAATCAAATCAAGCGCAACCAACCGCTTCTTCTCCATCTTTACCCGCTCCTGAATTAAAAGGGGTTCCTTTTGGAAGAACCACAACTGGTGGCGATCAACCCACTTTAGCTGACGTTGTTAAACGTGATCGTGAAGAAGATCTTACCAAGATTATTGGGGAACAATCGGCTCGTGAAGTTAGTCAATACGAAGATTTAATGCGTCGTTTTGCTGAAGCACAGGAGCACGAAAAAAATATTCGTATGTTGTCCGGGCTTGCTCAAGGAGCTGAAATGATTGGTTCGTCAATTGCCATGACAAAAGCTCCTGACACAAAGTTTTGGGAATCTTTAGCCGAACAAGCTGGTCTTGAACAAAAACAAATAAAGGACAAACGTGAGCTTGATTTAGACGAACAAACTCGCGATCCAAACAGTCCCATTTCAAAAGAATATCAGGCTTTAGCTAAAGCAATGAATATAAACATTGCCGGAAATGAATCGGCGTTTAGTTTGATTAAAGCAATGCCGTGGTTACAACAATATAAATCTCAAGAAGAAAATCGCAAAGCCCGCGTACAACAAGCCCAAATTCAACGAGAAATGATTGCCGCAAACAAAGAAATCTCAATGGATAATAAAACTAATGAAGGGTTTGTTGATTTGTCTAAAAAACTTACTTCTGGTATTGCGTCGGCAAGAAGCGTTTTTGGTCGTTCTGCAAATATTATTAGGTCCGCCGGAGCAATCGAAGTGCTTGCTTCCAAATGGAAACCAGACGAGTTAACTAACACGGAAATTCAAGAAATAGCAAAATCCTTAGATGCCATGTTAACTCAGGGATCGCCAACAATTACTGGTACTCAAAAATTAGTGCCTGAGTCTTTAATCGGTGACGTAAAAAAAATTCAACAATACATTTCAAATATTCCAACAGGAAGTCAGCAAGGGGCGTTTGTTAAGCGACTTCTTGACACAGTTAAGCGTGAAAAAGAATACGCTCAGGGACAAGTGCTTAAAACTCAAAAAGAGCTTCTTTCCGGATACGAGCATTTAAAACAACGTGACCCAGAACGATACAGAAGAACACTGGACGTTTTTCAAATTCCCACAGAGGAAACAATTTCACAATCCGAATCTAAAAAGGAAATTTCGGAAAAAAGAATTCAAGCCGCTGCAAAACAAGCCGGAATGACTTACGAACAAATGGAAAAGTATTTAAAAGATACAGGACAAATTAAATAATTATGGAAGATCATGGGTTTCGTCTTCCTACTGAGGAAGAAAAGCAAAAGTATTTAGCTGAAGATACTACTGAATTTCGTCTTCCTACTGAAGAAGAAAAAGCTAAATATACTCTTGGTTCTGTCCCTGAGTCAGAACCGTCTTTAATTAAAGACTTAGCTCGCCTTGGCATTCAGGGCGCAAGTATGAGTTTCTCGGACGAAGTTTTGGCGGGATTGCAAGCCGCAGCCGACGTTGCTGGCACTGAAAAAACGCTAAAGGATCTCCCTGCTCTTTACGAACAGTACAAACAAATTGAGCGCCGTAAGATCGAAGAAGCAAGAGAAAGAAGTCCAATTTTAGGCACCGCTGCTGAAATTGGTGGCGCTATTATTCCGTCGCTATTTACAGGCGGAACAAGTCTTGCCGTTAAAGGTGCCGCTCGTTTTTTACCAGCACTAGCCGAGTCAACAAGCGCGGCTGCCGCAATTGGTCGTGGTGCTTTGACAGGAGCGCAGTATGGTGGGTTGGCTGCAGCGGGCGCGATGGAATCTCCTATTTTATCTGAAGAAGGTGGAAAAGAAATTTTAAAAGGGGCGGCTTTAGGTGGGACATTGGGAGGCGTAACCACCGGAGGAGTAGAGGCGGCAAAAGCTGCATATAAAGCTCTTTCTCCTGAATATCGAACCGTTAAGTTGGCTGGACGCGCTTTTCAAGAAGCAGCAGAAGGTAGACCGTCTCCAACAAGTACTGCGGGCGAGACTCTTCTTCAAAAAGAAGAACAACTCGTTGCTAAAAAAACCGTCGATCCTTTTCTTTCAAAAAAAGGCGAAATTGAAGGAGTTAAAACTGCCTCTGGGGTGCGGGAACTGCAGGGGCAAAATATCGGTCGTGTTACAAAAGAGGCCGCTGAAAAGGGGCTTAAAATTGGACACCTTCCCGAAACACAAAATAGCATAAAAAAGTTGGTTGCTGGTTTTGAAAAAGGTGTTTTTGATCTTAATGATAAAGAGACTGATTTGCTTTCTCGGTTTATAGAAGAATTTAACAAAAACAAAGGATTAATTAATCCGGATTTAGCAAACGAAGTAAGAAGAATATTGCCTGATATTCAAACGAGACTGTCTGATAAATTACCAATAAAACAATTAGAACCAATTAGTAAATTAAAAGGGCTTTTATTAAAAGAACTTGAGGATCCAAAAAATGTTCCCGGTTTTAAAGAAGCAAACCGTGCTTACAGAAAATCAATGGAAATTTTTGATACTTTGCTAGAAAAAAAGGCTTCGGATGTTTCAGAAATTCAAAAAGACTCTATTGAAGTTGTTCGAGATTTAATAAAAAAGACTGAGATTCTTGGAGAAACGGGGGTCAGAGCCAGAGAAAAACTTGCTTTAATAAAAGAAAACGCTAAACGAGCTTTTAATCTTGATCCGGAAACATATAAAAAAGTCGGAATTAATTCAATAGATGAATTTTTTGCACAACTTGAAAAACAAGCCGAACTTTCTTCTATTAGACAAGGTATAGGGGGCGTAGATAGAGCGCCCGGTGCGCTTGGAAAATTTACTCAACTTTTAAACGTTGCACATCCTTATCAGCTTGCTCGATATGCAGGTAGTGGTGTTAAAAAAGCAACCGATCTTGCTGCTTTAGCATATAAATTACCTGACGCTGGCGTGATGAAATTTGCTGACGCTCTTTCAAATCAAGGTATTTCTGATAGTTTAGTTCAAGGACTTCGCAACGCTGTTGCAAGTGGAAACGTTCGAGCAAAAAATGCCGCTTTATTTTCTCTTTTACAGAAAAAAGAAGTTCGAGCCGTGTTAGGCGAAGAAAATATTATTGAACAAGAAGAGGCTCTTCCTTAGTATGAAATCTTGTTTATCTAACCTTGCCATTTCAGCAATGGCAGCGCTTGCTCCTATTAAGCCGATAATGATTACCGTTGGTATCCTTATTGTGTCCGATTTAATCACTGGCGTTTGGGCAGCTCGTAAGCGCGGAGAACCTATTACCAGTGCGGCATTAGGACGTACAATTAGTAAAATGGTGGTATATCAAACAGCCGTCATCACTGGATTTCTTTTGCAACGCTATCTACTTGGCGATGCGCTTCCGGTTGTTAATGTGATTGGCGGCGTAATCGGAATGGTGGAGTTTAAGTCGTTTATTGAAAACGCTAACTGCATCGTTGACGGTGATGTGTTTAAAGAGATTCTAAAAAAGCTCGGCTCTAAGAACGACGGCGATTTAAAATAGTTATTTGATCTATTTTTTCAAGTAAGTGATCTTCATAACTTTCGTTTTCAATCACTTTCTTTGGCACTTCGTCTATACTAACAAACTTACCGGACGCTTTACATTTCGTCCAAACACAACGATTTCTCGCGTTGTTTCTGTCGTAACAATCTTTCTTTAGCTTATCAGTTTTATGTAGATTCTTGGATTTTCTTTTAGAATCTAAATCTGCGTTAACGTATTCTTTGGTGAATTTATTTAACCAGGCTTTTTCTTTGTCGTTTAATTGATCAAGATAGTCGTAATCCGATATAAGTTCGTATCTTGTTTTTAAATTTACAGTAGGGTCAAGGGCGGAGTATTTTACTTTCGCCCTTTTTGTTTTCTTTTCCATGCGTCCCGCAGATTCTGTATAGAAGATTGTTCAAATGTGTTTGTAATTTTCACCATAAGATCCTCCTTGGTTTGTCTCGTTTCAAATACCATCTTTAAAAAGCTATAAAATCCAGCTATATTTAAAACTTTTTTACGTTTGGTGTTAAAAGTCCACTTGTCGTAAAAGTGATGTATTATATGCGCCTCAACCCATTCGTTTCCGGGTTGAACATTACAGGCATTCATAAATGCCTTGAAATGCTCCCAATTTGATTTCTTGCGTGTTGGAGGAGGCTTTGTTTTTTTAATCACAGACACAAGGTCTGCAATTAACTCCGAAGGATCTTTATTAATTAAATAATATCGAGTTTCTTTTTTAATGTAAAGAGATAAATTAGTATTAAACTGAATTTGGTTAACTTTCTTTTTTGACCAAATTTTGTACAGTTTGTATAATGCCTGGGCCGCCATTGGGTTATTCCCAGACGAAATCTTATAATGGCTTAAAAAAGCAGTAACGTCAGACGCTAGTATATCAGCATCTGACGTTAGCTCTTCAGATTCGTTTATAGCCGCTTCAATTAAAGCGTCTAGGGATAAGTCATTGGGTAGCTTTTTTCGCTCCATATAGGGCAAATCCGGTGGCTATAACGCCAAGTCCAAACCACATGATCTTCTGTAAATCGTTGCTTCTACGACTTTCAACCAATGCCACGGCAAGTTTATCGTTTTGATCTAAAAGTGTATTATATTTAGAATCGCTTAATTGTATTGTTTGTTTATACAATTGTACACTTTTTGTATACGATTCGTTCATTGCTCTTAGCGTATCGATTTCAATTAAATCGCTTCTTACCCTTTCGGCCTGTTTTAGTGGTAATAAAACGCCGTCATAAGGAGCAATATCGTTTTTTAAAATGAACCTAGCTTCGAGGTGTTGTTCAGCAAAAGCGGGTGTAACAAGACTAAGGCTTACGCTTATTGAAAAAATCTGCAATATCTTCTGGCGAAAGAGCTTCATTTGTTTTTTCCGTCATTTCTTTTTTTTGTTCGTTTCTTTTGCTTTCTTCAGAATCAATCGATATATTTAATTTAGCAACTTCCTTTTCAATATCCAAAAGCTTTTCTTTGGTTTCAAGATTTTCTTCGCGAGCTTTTGACGACGTGTCTTTTTTTAAAAGAAACGCCACCAATAGCCCACCAAGAATCGCGTATAACAGCTCGGATTTCATTAACGCTTAATCCTTACCAATCCATCAACCAAACCCTTTTCGAGCGAATCTTCAGCATCAATCCAGAAATTGTTGGATTCAAGTCGCACAAGTTCATCATAAGACATCTTCGAGCGGTTAGCAATGTAATGATTTGATTTATCAATCTTTCGCTTAATCATGGAAAGAACGCTTAACATCTCGCTAACTCTACCGCCCACCATTCCAGCGGCGTCGTGAAACATTAATACAGAACGATCAGTTGCAAGACGCTTAGTTCCGTATTGATGAATAATGGCAGCCATTGATGCACACATTCCAACACACACTGTATAAATTTCACTGTTAACAGATTCCATTGCGCTTACAATTTTTTCTCCACTAAACACGCTTCCACCTGGAGAATCAATTAAAAGCACGATTGGTTCTTTATCATCTCCCAGTTCAAGAATTTGGTCAGCAAACCGCTCGGATTTATCAGTAATAATTTCTTGAATAAGAATTGTTCTATTTTTATTAAGAGTCAAAGTTTTAATTTCTTTTGTCTTAGATTCAATAGGCTTAAAACTTTCTTGAGAAGAAGCAGGAACCGCCGGAGTGACCACGGTTTTAGAATCGTTGCTTAGTTCGTTCTTAGAAGAAAAAAGCAAAGGAAGCCCTGAAGCCAATACACCTATTGCAACTCCGGTTAAAATACTTTTTGTAAGAGATAAAGACTGTGCTTTATTTTTCATTTTTCTTTCTTTCTTTATGAAAATGTTTTCGCATTTCGTCTTCTAAATCGGTTTTAATGTCGTGGCAGTCAGAACACAAAACTTGAAATCCTTCTTTTTCTGGGAACATTCGGTTAATGTAATCATCCCAAGTTGTAAAGCCTAGCTTTGGATCGACTACGGGTTTTATGTGATCTAATACAATCTCGTTGTTTTTATAAATATCTTTGCACATGGCACATTCATATGCGTTTCTTTCTTTACGTCCTTCTTTAAGTGCTTCCGATCTAGGAGGCCAACGGTATGTTGCCCGTCTTAGAATAGAAATCAAGAATCTTTTTAAGTTAACCCTTTTTGGTTTTTGATCGCCAGTCGCAGACGGAGCATCGTTCGAAGACACGTCCGAGGAGATCGACTTCTGTAATTTCCCCTCGCTCGCAGTTAGGGCAGGTTCTTTTGGTTCCTTCCTTTTCTTGTTCGGGTTCTGCTGGTTCATTTATTACATCTTTGTAGTGGCGGTCAACTTTTTTAAGTCTTTTCATCAAACTTCGGTTGATGCTTTTTAATTCTCTTACTTGTTGTTCTAGTCGATCAATTTCACTGTCGCTTTTTTTCTTCGCCATTTTATCGCCCGCTACTGCCAAATCCATTTGTTCCACGATCACTTGGGTCCAACGTTTGAACCTCAAGCAATCGAACTGGAACAACAGATTGAACAATTAGCTGGGCGATTCTTTGTCCTTTTTTAATCTGATATCCTTGGCCGCGATGATTAAAATCGTTTTTATTGTTTAAATTGTGTAATACTACTTTGATTTCTCCGTTGTAGCCAGAGTCAACAACCCCAGCTCCGGTTCTAATTCCCATAGAAGCAAGGCTGCTTCTGTCTTCAATCTTTCCGTAAAATCCACGGGGAATACCAACCGCAACGTCTGTTTTAATAATAGCGGTTTCGCCGGTTTTAATAAAAAGATCTTCGCTCGCATACAAGTCAAGACCGGCGTCTCCAAAGTGAGCAGACGTAGGAAGAGTAGCTGAGTCAGAAAGACGTTTAATTTCAACAAGCAAAGCGCCAGCACGATCAATCATTGACATAAGACCTCCAATACATATTAACAAACGTTCTTGATTTTGTACAGGTTTTTTATTTTACGGGTTTACGAAGAAGCGATTGTCGTTTTTCTTTTGAAAATTCATTCTGTCCAGAGCGTAGTTCAGCTCCGCATTTAATACACTTATGTCGTTGGTATTTTCCAACGCTTGTATAGCAGTAACCGTTTCTTTTAAATTCTTTGGACCCGCAAGAACAAATATCTACGGGTTCATCTGAATACAAAGCAAAGTTAATACTGCTGTCCCACGGAATTAATTTTGTATACAGTTCTTCTAACGAAAGAACGTCTGCTTTATTATATCGTTCCATTTCGTCCCAAGCTGCTTTATTTCCAGCAAGACATGCTTTCCATAATTCAAAACCCTGAAACTTCTTAGTCTTTAGTTTCTTATGCTTAGTACAAAGTTTTGAAGTCAAGTATTCTAGTTTATTAGAAGTAAACGCAAAATGTCTGGATGCGACTTGCTTTGTGTCGATATGTTTAAACGAACTAGGTGGTTTCATGCCGTTTAAAATAAACCTAGCAAAAAGTTTCTTTTGGTCAAACGCTTTACCGTTTTGTGTAACAATAATATCAGCTTCGTTTAATAGTTTCCAAATTCCTTCAAGAAGCTTTTTGTCATCTTCGATTGACTTAGAAGTTCTTTGGTCTTGATACATTATCTTTTTATCACCAAACCATTTTGCTGACCAAGAAAGAACGTGCCAATCTGACTTGATTTGATTTAGCCCAATGTTTTGATCCCACAATCCCCAGACGTGACCTAATATGGGAGCAGTCTCAATATCAAGAATAAGAATCTTCGGTTTATTCTTCATTTTTTTGCTTTCTTAAAAACATTGTCTGATTTTAACACGTAGTAAATTGCCTTTTCAAGTGCTCTCACCTGCGTTTCAGTTAGGTTAACTTCGTATTCATCGCTTATTGCGTGCAACAATTCATGCAAATAGGTGTGTACTTTTTCCTTATGAGGCTGGTCGTCTTTTAGTGCAATCTGTTTAACATCAAATCGTGTTTCACCTAGAACGTCTTTATCAACAAAAGTATCCACATAGCAAATCTCATAAAAAGATTTACGCGAAACTTGTACGCGATGTGGTATTCTTTTTGTTAAAGCCTTCCAGTTAATCACTTGAAAACTCGCCCTTTGTTTCCACAATTCTTTTATACTTGTTGTAATGTATTTCTAATATAGTTTTGTTTGTTTGTAAAGAAGACATTATCACCGAGACCGGTGAATACTTTGAATAGTGATGTAACGCGCTAATCGCCAAATCAATGATTCTAATAATTTGTTTTAAATCTTTTTCTAAAACTTTTGCTTGCTTGTAGTTTTTAAGGCTATGGGTTTTAGTCATCTAAAAGCCCCACCGATTTCTTTTTGGTGAAAGCCTTTTTATATAGCTCAATTTCTTTTAACATTTCGTCTATTACAACATGCAGTGGTCTGTCGTAAATTTCTGACCTGATGACTGCTTCCTTAATGTGTGCCGGAGAAAATTCCTGCGTTTTTTTATCCGATATTAAAACTTGAGCTTCTTCTGAAGCAGTGTCCTGTGTAAAGAAAAGAAGCAGTTTTTTTCTATGTTCTCCGCTTGGGTATGCAACTTCAATCTTATCGTCAAATCTTCCTGGGCGATTTGTTAAATTGCCAAGAAAGATTTCTGGAAAATTAGTGGTGGCAATAATAAGAGTTGGAATTTTAAATGTCTTTTCTTGATTGTCTAGTAGGCTTAGAAGGCTGCTGTCAGAGCGCATCTTCACTTGATCGATTTCAACTCCACCGATATCTTCAACAATTAAGATAAGTTTATTTACATCTTTATAAGCAAGTCTTTTGATAAAAGTTTTTACTTCAAAAGATTCTACTTTATCAGTTGGATAAACTATCACCATAGTTTTTCCTTCTGAGTTGTATTTGTTTGCGATTTTAATTAGAGCAGTGGATTTGCCTGATCCGGGAGGCCCATACAATAATACGTTTCGCTTAGGAACTTCTATCCCGTGTTTCTTGTACACGTCAAGTCTGCTGAAAAAGCAATTGATTCGATCTTCAATATCTTTTGTGTAAACAAATTCTTGTAAGATAGAATCTTGTACGAATGAGGTGGGCTTTAAATCCAATCCACCTGGGACTGGTACAAGCGTGTGAATGCCTGGTTTGGCTTCAATCTCGTCAGTGTTCTCGCTCTCTTTGTATTCTAGTTGCAAGAACTTATTTTGTGGCGTGACGGCGCTGTAATCGGATTCAGGAATAACATCCCCGACTTTAAGCTCATTTAAATCTGTTATTTTTTTTACAATAAAATGAGACATTATAATCTTTCTTGTGAGTTCACGCAATCTCTTCCAACAAGTGCCTTTTTGTCTTTAGATGATACTTGGGAAATGATGACATGTCAATTACGGTAGAAAACACCTGTAGGGTTTTCCAGATCTTTTCAATAAGTTTATACTGATCGTAATCTCCGTCAAAGTTTTCTACAACAGACAAAGAGCCATCAGATTTAAAATAAAAGTAACGCCTGTCTCCCGGTTGAAACTCTTGACCTTCTAATGCGTCTGCCACCTTCTGTTCGTTTGTTCTCTCCGGATTTAATACAGCTTCGGTGATTGACTTGCGGGATGCCCAGCGTTTAATGTCTTTAACGCTGAGTGCTTCTTTTACATACTTATGATAAAGCGAAGTTAGATCGTTTTCTTTACCATCAAGAATGTACTGAATGGTTTCCCCAATAAGTTCTTTAAGGGCGCGTTCTTTGGTGGACGCCTTAATTGCGCTTCCTTTGATTTTGATTTTCTTTCCATCCCACAGAACATAGTTTTTCGCTTTCAAAACAACAACGGTGTTGTAATAACCATCGTCTTCAAATCTAATCTTATCGGGATACAGGGAATTCAAATCGTTTAAAAGAACATCGCGTTCTTCATTTGTGAAGGGTTCATTGTTAAAGCGACAATAACTAATAGAGTCAGTGTCGCAGTTTACAAGTGTAAAGCCTTTTAGTTTAGACCACTCAATTGCTTTGGTAAGAATTTCTCGTCCTGTTTTGGTGATGAACGCGGCGTTCTGTGGGCTGTTAAAAGCCAACCCCGGAGCGCCCATGAATCCATATGCCGAGTTAATTAAAATTTTAAAAGCTCCCTGCAACGCGTCATACTTTGCGTTTCCTGTTTCCTTTAGTTGTCTTTTGTATTTTAGTCTTGTTTCAGTAAAGCTCTTCACCATGTTCAAGAAGTTTGCTTTTGGATCTTTCGCTTTATCGTAAACTTCATATTGAAGAATGATGGAGGGATACAGAGAAGACACGTCAACCTTGTGTACGTTTCTGTAGATGCCTGGGTTCCCTTCGGAGATTGCTCCTTCGAATTCTGTTTGTGCAGAAGTTTTAGGAATCGAATGTCCTTCTTGAAGATAACTTCTTACCATCAAACTATTCAACTGACTTCCACTTGCCGATTCAATCACGCTTTGAAACGACTTGGGAATGGATTGAGTCATGTAAAAAAATGGAGCAGCCATTAAATCGAATAGAGCAAGAGCATCGTCTGCGTCATCAACGCAATAACGTTTAATCTTTTCCCATTCTTCGTGCTTCTTGTAATTGTGTCGAATTAAAGACGCGTCATAAAATTCACGGTTCTTCTTTTCAAGTCCTTCTTCTTTGATGATCGCTTTTAGGCCATAGCTTGAATACTTTCGAGAAGCAACGTCGTGCTTAATGGAAAGAAATAGCGTATCAACAATTTCTCTTCCATAGATTTTGCAACGGTTATATTTAATAAACTGATTTGATTCTTTTCTAAATTGACTTTCATAATTATCGAATTGAGCAGTAGAATCGTCGCGACCTAAAACTAAGTCAACGGATTCGCGTTCGGCGATTCCTCGAAGGTAAGGAAGGTCGAATCCTAAAACGTTGTGACCTACAATGATCGACGGATCAAACGCTCGTACTTGAGCACAGAAGTCTTCAATCATTTCTCCCTGGGTAGAGTAGTCATCATAACAAATAAGACGCTTAGAAAGCGTTTTTATTTTGCTATTGCGATACGTGATGCTGATTAGAAGAACCTTGGCGTCTTCCTCTTTAGGGTCAAGCGAAGTTGTTTCAAGGTCGAAACTAAGTATAGAAACATCTTGAGCTGATAACCCCTTGAAGTAAGTCAATCCGTCTTTAACCATCATTGCTTCTTTGGGGTCAAAGATAGAATACACGTCGTCTTTCTTAAAGACGTTACGGTATTGAAGAAACTCTTCGCGAGTTTTAAATTGTCTTCCCCATTTGTAATGGAGATCGCCTTTTAATTTAACCCAGTCTTTTCTGAGTTGACGACTCGAAAGAATCCAATATTTATTGGGAATAAATTGACGGCTGATAAATCCGTTATCTTCAACAAAGACTTCAGTATATTCATCTTGAGGTTCAATTGAAACAATCTTTTCTAGGTTGTTTTTACCAAAAACTAGGCGATTGGTTTCCATTTAAACGATCTTTCAAAATAGAAGTTACAATTTTATTTACTAGCTCTTTATCTTCTAAATAAATAAAATCAATAAACGTTTGGGTGTCGTCGTATATCGTATACCCGTGGTCGTTTTTTTCAATCGTTATAATTATTTTATTTGATGTATTCAAACACATCCCGCATTTCCGCTGAATCAAACGCTTCCACTATTATGGCGTTTTTTTCAACTATGTCTTTGTCTTTCTTGTGAAGCCAATTAAATACCTGAGCAATTCTTTCATCAACCGTTCGTGATTCAAATTGTTTTGAACTCATGACAATGTGAATGAAAGGAGTAGAATTATGTGCATCATAAGTAATAGCCAAGAATGTTGGTCTAAACTTTGTGATTAAAAGAGATTCGATTTGATTTAATGTGTCTCTCAATTCATGTCCCTCTTTTTTACTTTTGACAATGCTGAAAACATTTCCTCAACTTCATTAGCTTTTTCTAAGATTTGTACAAACACAACATGACTGGAGCTGACCGCTTGTCTTATTTCGTCACCTTCTGATCCCATGTAAATGTAATCGTCATCAGCATCCATGATATACCCTTCGATGATCAAAGGCAACCCCGCTTCAGAACCTTCATCTGTTGCCATTTGAAACGAAGTAATGACTTGTACATATTCTCCGATGAACGAAAGAAAAAAAGAGCTTGGTTCAGATTTCTTTTTGCTTGTCATGTTAGCTCCATTCATCTCGGTTGTTAGAAGCGGCGGCTGCTTTCTCTTGTCGTTTTCTTTCTCTGAATTCTGCAAGAGAATCTAGTTCTTCTTCGGTGAGTTCTCTAATATCGCCACGAAGTCCATCCCACGAAAAGTCGCCACTCCATAGACTTCCGAATCTATTTTTAACAACAGCAAATGAAATGTATCGGTCGTCGGTCACGTGCTTAGGATTATACCCGTCTCTCCATAAAGTGAGAATACTGGAACAAGATTGTTCAATCAAGCTTGATCCCTTTACCCCTTTTAAACTCAAAAGAGGATCAGAGATATCAGGAGTAGAATGCTTCTGCGTTTGAAGAAGAAGCAATGTACAAACCTGTAAGTCGTTTGACAAGTCTTTTAGTTGATTTGCAAGGAACCCAGTGTTAGCGGTTTGATCGGCATATGGTCCAGCAAGACATTCAAGATAATCGATAACAAGTAACTTTACCTTTTTACCAAGCGTTTGTTCGTGTTCTTGTACGATGTTCCTGATGTCTGGAACCGTTACTCCTGATTTAAAATTAAACCCTACGTTTTTATATTCTTCTCGCAGTCTTTCAGAAATAGCTTGGGCTTCTCTAGGGTTTGTTTTAAATAGGTCTAGCACCTTTTTAAAATTATAACCCGTTATTTTCTGAACGAGTTTAGCGTAGACAATAGGCTTTCCCATATCCAAACTAAGAAAAACAGAGGGAATATCGGCAGAAGAAGTATTGCGTAGATAATTAATAGCCATGCTAGTTTTTCCGGCTCCTGGTTGTCCGAGAAGTCCGGCGAGTGTTGAGGTGCAGAGGGTGACGTTTTCGTCAAGATTTTTGATCCCGGTTTTGATGACGTTTTGTTCAAAGTTTTTTGCATAGTCATTAAACTCTACTGTAATGTCTTCAAGACGAATACAGGGAGCTTCTTCTTCATCCTTATCCTGACACTTGTGTTCTCCTAAAGATTCACAGTAGTCTTTTAACCAACCTGCTTTAGAGCAACTGTATTGGCCGCCTTCCCAGTTATCGGTGAACACCGACTGTTCAATGATGTTACTCCAAAGTTCTTCCTTGGGGAACTCGTCCTGTCCAGTGCGTTCAGATTGTTTCTTGAGAGAAGACTTACACATATAGTAAGTCGTCTGCTTATCATAACCAAGACCACGGCAAGTTGCCGCAATCACCATAAGAGCGTTATGTCTTTCGCCTTCGTTAAAGTTACCTTGAAGGAGTGACCACTTGCACGTCTTCCATTGAGACGGCTTCTTGGTTAAATCGATTTCGTAATTTGCTTTTTGCTTTTCGAGTTTTTTGGGTTGAACGGAATAAAAATCCATTACCGGCTCCGCAACAGTCCAATCAAACCCTTCGGTGATATTGTCCAAAGACGCGGCACGTTCTTTAATTTGGTCAATCGAAAGACTCTTCAATTGCTTAACCGTGATCGGTACTTTGTACAATCCGCTCTTTGGATGTTTTGTTCCTGGTACACGAAGAATCTGTGATGCATCGTAAACGGAAGTATCTACGGTTTTTAAGTCTGCAGCAATTTTATCAAGAGCAATCTGTCTAGCTTGATCAGGTGTAATCTTTCGATCAAGTTTGATGCTCAGCGTAAATCCTTTGTTACCGCTGAAGTAAACTTCAACGTCGGATTCTTTTACTTTAAATTTTCTAAGACGGTCGATTGCGGTGATAGCGTCTTTTCTAGTTTGTTCAAGATCTGACTTGCTATCAAAATCAAAAACAATAGTGTCAGTGTATACGTCAGTAATACCGCGAATCGAACCGGTTTTCTTAAATTGTTCGTAATGTTTTTCATTGTAATAATAAACACTGGAGTAGTAGTCTTTTTCTGAATCAATACTTAATTCAGGAAAGTCCTTGACGTTAATGAGTGTTCCTTTATCAATCAAACCCTTTGTTACTCGAACGTATTCGCTCATCATCGTTTGCTCCACTCTATGATTATAAAAAAGGGGCAGCACTCTTGTAAAGTACTGCCCCCTCAATTTGTCAGACTAGGGGATGGGAGGGGGACTGACAAATTAACTTTGTAACTGGCTGCGGAGGTAGGACTTGAACCTACGGTAGGCGCATTAACAGTGCGCTGCCTTACCAACTTGGCTACTCCGCAATCAAATTATTCTGTGGATTCTACCGCAACAATCTCGAATCGAACCCAATCTGGAATCTTTTCGATTCTTTCACGAATTTTTTCACCAAGTTCACTAGATAGCTTACCAGCTGTAACAGCATTTTGCAAGCTATCAAGTTGATATTTCTTGCTTTCAAGGCGAAGAATTTGTCCCTTGCGAAGAGACATATCATCACGAACCTTGATGTAATCGGGTTTACCCGCATCCTTACTCTTACAGACTGAACCTACTACTGAACGCTTTGCCTTAGCCATTTACTTGTTCCTTTACTTCTTCGTTTGTTGTTTCATTTTCTTCACTTTCGCGAAGTCTTGCTTGCTCTTGTTCCATAAAAGCATGTGTTAACATTACCCACTTTGCTTCAAGCAGTGCTTGTCCAAGAGCGAATCCTGTGCGTAACCTTTGTGAATCGTGTATAAACTCTTTGTCATTCAAAGGATATTGTACAAGAGCGTTCAAAAGTCTTCGAAGTTCTCCGGTTGGCATTTCTTTAAGATGCGCCTCAAACTTTGGAGCGTATAATCCAAACATGGTGGCGGCAGCTTCAAACGGGCTTTCTGAAGCTCCAAGAGGAAGACCGGCTGGGCTACGTGTAGTTGTTTCTTCTGATTGCGCTTGGTCACTCATTCCCAACCTCCTTCTCCGTCTGATGATTCAGACGAAACGACTGGGGCAGGAGCACTAGCCTTAGCCGTTGGTTTTCTAAAAGATGAACCCTTCTTTGCTGCAACACTTGCGGATTCGCTTGGAGCGGCAGTTGCTTCCGTTGCTTCGGTTGAAGCAGTTGCAACTGGAGTTTTAGCATTAGGCGGACGCTCAGCTTGAATAGTTACGCTAGCTCCCATTTCAGGAGACTCAAGATCAGCTTCGGCCATGTCTTCAGTTGGAATACTGAAGGTTTGGATAAGAGCATACTTGAGTGCAGCGGATAATGCTTTGTTGGTTGCCTTGTCGCCGGAGTCAAGTCCTTCAGCTGGCACTGGTCCAACAACAACATTGCTACCGTCTTCAGCGTAGAAAGTGTATTCCATCATTATAGAAACATGTTTGTCTACACCGGATTTACCGTTAGAGCGAACAACTTCTTTAATCTCCTGGTCGTGTCTCAATGCGCGAGGTGCCATAAAAACACCATTACGAGTGAGAGCGGGGTAAAGAGCATTAACGAATTGATCGATTCCACGGAATTTAAATCCTTGTGCTTGGTTCTTTTGATCCTTGCCGATTGCGCCAATTTCACGCATAACATCCGACATTTTCTTATAGATCAAAGGACGCGATTGTGCGTTAACCATTGTACCCGTGCCTCCGACGATAGTTACTGATTCAAGTTGAGCGGCGCTCATACAACAAGTCCCTCTTCAACAGCGAGAACTTTAAAGCGTTCTGCTGCTTCCATTTTAGAACTACCAACATCAAAAGACTTTGTGATCCGTGATGCACCGGTAGAAGAATCAAGTTCTAGTGCTACGACAAGATAATGGCCGTTGCTATCTTTTACAATACCAAGAGCATTACCGTCTACATTAAGAGAAGCTTCTTCAGTAGAAGCAGCTTCGAGTTCCGTGTTGTTAGATTTGCGTCCCATTTTATTTCCTTTCAAAAAAATAATAAAAAGCGTGTTCAGAGTCTAGCACATTCTTTTTAAACTTGTCAAACCCCACAGTTTCAATTGCGTCTTTCGTTCCCCAGTTAACGATTTCTAATCCACATCTGTTATATCCAACGATTAAACAAATGTGTCCCGAAACATTGGGGCCTCTACTAAATGCTAGAACAACCGCTCTCCCTTTGTCAAGGGCGGATTCAATCTTTTTGTATGTTGTGTTTACAGCAAAGTCAACAATCTTTGCTTTTGGGATTCGGCGTTTTGAAAGATAACCATGAAAAGCTGGGAGAAAAACTCCCTTGCTTTCTCTAACCTTTAGTTTCTTAAAGAGTTCTTCATGGCTTGTTTTATAGGGAATCTTCACTCCGCTAAACTTCATTAAATTAATAATAGCGGTTGGTCCACAATCATATTTATATCGTTGCTTGGTAAATCGATACTTTGCGTATTTCATTCGTAACTCCTTTTTCATCGAGCAAAGCGTTGATATACAATCTTTCCGGTTTTAATTGCGGTTGCAAAAGAAGTGGCGTTGGAATATTCCCAAGCCGTGACGGTTTTGCCGTAATTAGATACGCGTTGTTTTGTGTTGTCTTTATTTAAAGCACCCACCACAATCATATTTTTTGTGGCATATGATGCTGGGTATCTTGGATTAGTTTCTAAATTAACGTTATCGTTTCCAGCGGCAACGACAAAAGTAATTTGTGGATTGTTTTCGATAAACCACTCTTCGTCATTGTTTCTTGAATTACCGCTTGCTGAATAATTTACAAGGGTGATTTTAAGATCCCTTACTTTTTTGAAAGCAGCGACAGTGTTGGCGATTGTCTGTTGGGTGTTTAACCCTCGTTGCCAAAACTTTAATACAACAATACAGAAGTTTTTTGTTTTCGCGTTTTCAATAATATGTTGGACAACTTCGGTTCCGTGGCCTTCTTCGTCAAAGATACCATATCCAGTGAAGTCTTCGTGTCCACCTTCACATAGATATTTTTTATTATAGTCGTTGACATTGATGCCAGTGTCGATTACAGCCACGCGGTTGGTCGCGTTTGCGGTTATAGAAACAAGCAGCCCCGCGATATAAAACATCGTTCTCATATTTATATGATGGCAGGTTTGAATGGGGTTGTAAAGTCTACTCTAAAACCCAAAGACCTTCGGAATTAAGAAGCGCCCAGTCAGCAACTATAACCCGCAAACCGGTCGCTGTTTCCGTAAAAAAAGAATGCTGGTATGGGTTGTAGGTGACGTGCTTCATTTTGTGTTGATTCTTTAAAATGAGATTGATGGTGGCCTTGTGTCTTACCCACGTGCCTACCACAGCGGCGTGAACATTCTTTCGTTTCTCTTTAAGAACTCGCTGTCTACCTGCTTCTCGCACAATAAGAGTTACGTCCTTAACTAAAACAAATTCGCGCCTAGCAACAACACGCTTGGTGCGTTTAGACTTAACGCTCCATGTTCTATTTGGATAGTGAAGGTTGCGATACACTTCAATCATTATTAAAACTCCTGAATGCGGTGACGATTTAAAACGCTCTTCATCTGTTCGTTTAGATCAGTATTCTCAAGCGAATCGATAAAGTCTTCCAACGAAAGCACAACCGTCAGTCCGTCATACTTAGTGTCAGTGCTGGTTACTTTACAGATAACATAATTGTTTTCGTCAACGTTGTTGTTCATTCCACTTTCTCCAAATAATCCGTTTGATTTTTCCAGCAAGCGTTAATATACGGACACGGATTTCCGTATATATTTTTACATGCCGAAAGATTTTTAGGAAACACATTTGCCGCAATCGCGTCATTGACTTCAGCAATATTATCAATCACAACATGTTGCGTTTGTTCTTCAATACCGTCAACAATAAGTTGCGTGACCGCTTCGGGCTTTACGGTTTCGTTCCACGTCGCGTTACAACGTTTACCTTCAACCGTATTGTTGCAGGTCTTGTGTGCGCCAGTGGATTGAAAGCCACACGCACTACAAACCTTCTCGCGATTCATGCGGATGTTCTTATTCATAACAGCATAAGCGGCACGATCCAATCCCAGCGCGTACGTGTAAAGCGAAAGCTGTTGACTAGTCTTAACTTGATCCTCAGTATACGGGCTGGAGGAAGTCTTGTTGTCCATTACGCTATCGCGTTCATCGCCTTTGAAACGAACAATAGCGTCAACATATCCAATGAGGCTAGAGCCACAGTCCGACTTTAGCTCTACTTGCTTTTGTACCGCTGTCACAGATTCGATCTTGGGAACAATGTCCCGCACGTAGGCATCCAGCATTAGATGCGCTTTGCGGCGCATTGATAGCCAGTTCATGACGTTAAGAGCTTTGTGTCTGTTCTCAGGGAAGTGAACAGTTGCGCGGCGCGAGCGCTCTTCTTCTAGCTGATTCTTTAATATGGTATAGCTTTCCATTTCTTCTACGCCATATTCAGAAAGCTTTGCGCGAAGAAACCGAATGTCAACGGGCTGCAAAAGATCTTCAACAAAGTCAGTCTTTGCATATCCAACAAGCGTACAATCAACTAACTGATGCTTACGTTTATTAACTTCTACGGTTTGCCAACATTCATCAAACGCTGCTTTGTAATCAACCGTAACTGTTTTTTTCTTTTGAAGATCACGGAGCAATGAGTTAAGAGCTTCGTCCATTGCGCTGCCGAATGCAAGAAATGCAGTGGCACTGCGTTCACGTAGCTTATCTACATAATAAAGCTTATAGCTTCGGGGACATTGACCGTACTTGCTGATTTGGCTAAATGACAGTCTCATTGTAAGAAGAGTAACAAATCGTGAGCAATGATGTCAAGGAGAGTAATAGTCCTTTACTCTTTGGTTTTATTGTAGCCGAATACGTCTTTATTCTTTTCAACTTCTTCTAATGATTTGTATTTTACATTTGGGTCATTACAGATGTTGCATCTAATTTCTTTATGCTTTGGAGAAAAATATGCGTTGTATTCCCACTTGTGTCCACAATATTGACAATGCATTTCAAACAAAGCCATTAGAGTTTAACACCACATTTTACGCAATATAAAAATCTGTCTGTAAATCCAACATATTCTTTTGAAATATGAAAGCAAAGCATTTCATTTCTTTCAAAACTATCCATGTCTTCTACTGGAAAAAAGTCAACAATTTTATCGTCGTCAACTAAAACATGACCTTGTGATCCTGCATATATCCAATGATCGATGTTATGACCGGGATAAATAGTCTGATGCTTTAAAGTTTTTGTTGCGGTATCGTAAACCCAATAGCCGGGTTTTTCAACAAAATGTCTCTTCTGCATTTTAAACAGCCCAACTTTTTTTACCTTTTTTTATTTCTCTTAGTTCTTCAATTGAATCGTAATACTCTGTAATGGTGTCGATTGTAGAACAGAAAACCGCTGGGGGAGTTAATCCTTCTCCGTGGTCGTGATATCCACCGGAAATAAAAACATCAGCTTCATCGCCCAGGATAATTCTACTAAACTTAAAAACTGGAATTCCGTAGACGTAATCTGTTTTCAAACGCATTGTTATTTCTCCAGCTTCATCAGCTCATCAATTCCAACTATCTCATCGTATCGGTAAAAAGACTTTAATCTTTCAATAAGAGCCTGAGTTTCGGCACTCATACCTTCAATTTTTGCCATATAAAAAGCACAGACAATTAAAGGAACGTGAGTTGAAACCGCATAGTTCGTGATTAAATCAGAAAGGGACAGATTCAAGTTCGCTTGGCGATAGGCTTTTAGTGTCGGCAAATTTGCTCGATACATCATCAGATCTATTTTCATCAGCACACTCCACTACAATATAGTTGACACCATTTTTATCTTGAGAAAGATAAACTTTATCGCCGCCATATTTTAAACTATAGTGGCGATACCATTCTATCGTAAACTCCGTGCTCTTTTCTGAAATTCGAATCATTGTCTAACTATATCGCACAGACCCCAGAAACGCAATCATCGACATGTGTTGCTTCTGTTTTATGAGTTTCTTTGTAACGCAGTTTGGCTTCTTCGATTGTAATAGCTTTAAGTGGGGGTTCTTCTACTGTCCCGTCTTCCTTTACATAACCTCTTGTGTTTTCTCTATAGAACGTTGTTCCTTTAAGAGAAGGAAGATATTCCAGCCACAATTGATTCATTTCGTCAACAGGATAATCTGCGGCCATGTTGATAGTTTTTGATACGGCGTTATCAATATGACTTTGTACAATTCTTTGTACTTCCATGTGCTGCCTTACATTAAGGTCGTGTGACCCGATAAAGTGGTCAACGGATTTGCCCTCGTTCATAAATTGAGCAAACAGCGGGTGGAAAACTAACTCAGTCTTACGTTCATTATTTTGCCAATATCTTCTTTCATATGCGGGAGCAAACATTGGTTCAACGCCCGATGAACAGTTGCCTGAAAGAATTGAAACAGTTCCGGTTGGCGCTTGTGTTAAAAGAGCACAGTTGCGAATTCCGTGCTCAAGAATCAATGCTCTGATCTTGTCAGGCATTCGCTTCATAAAATCAGAATCAATGTGTTTCCTTGGATCACAAGCTGGGAATGCTCCTTTTTCAATTGCCAACATAACGGAGGATTCATATGCTGCTTTTGAAATGAATCGATATAGATTGTCAATAAAAGAATTGCCTTCTTCTGATCCATATTTTAATCCAAGTAAAGCTAAGGTATCAGCAAGACCTGTTGTACCAAGTCCAATTCTTCGTAGACGATGAAACTTTTCTTTCATCTCAGGAAGAGGATATGAGTTTACGGTTAAAACGTTGTCAAGGAATCTTACGCCTGTTCTAATGACGTTTCCAAGTTTATGCCAATCCATAATACCGTTTGTTACAAATCTGTGTAATACAACGTGACCTAGACAACAACAATCGTAAGAAGAAAGAGCGATTTCACCACAAGGATTTGTAGTGACGAGGTTTTCAATGTAAGAGATGTTTGATTCTTTTTCTACAAGTTCCCAGTTAAGAAACCCTGGTTCCGCTGAGTTGTACGCGTTTTGTACAATCTTCTCCCAAAGTGTTTTGGCGCTAATCTTCTTCCTGTATTTACCTTTCCAGCCGAGTTCCCACTCTCCGTCAGCTTTTACAGCGGCAATGAACTCGCTTGTTCTTTTAGAGCGAACAGAAACATTAGCGTGAGTGAGTTCACCCTTAGTGAGTTTAGCATCTAAGAATTCAAGAACGTCGGGGTGATCAAGGTCAAGACTAAACATAAGCGCAACTCGTCGTTGCCCACCAGCCCGCACGGGTTTAGCACAAGCATCTACAAGACGCATGAGTTCCACTGCTCCGGGGGATTCGCCTTTTTGTCCTGTGATGGGAGCGCCGCGAGGACGCACGTCAGAGAAATCAATTCCGCATCCTCCACCGGTCATGGAGGTAATAATCATTTCACGGGCAATGTTTCCCCAACCTTCTTTGCTATCCAGTTTATTAGATAGAACAAAGCAGTTTAAAAGTTGTGGATTGTTTCTTCCGGAGTTGTACCAAATTCTTCCGCCAGGAGCAAAAAGATTGTCCAACAGAATGTCATTAAACTTTTCTTCGTAAGTTTTTTGTTTGTCGGGAGATTCAGCAAGAGCCATTTGTTTGGCTACGCGGCGACACGCTTCCTCCCAAGATTCATCCGCCGTAAACGCATATCGATCTTTAAAGATTACCTCAGAAAACCCCTCTGGACGAAACATGTAACTCCTCCCACTTATCTAAATCGGCTTCTTCAATAACAACTTCATCGTAGTCAATAAAGAATATGCTTTCTTTATTAACCACATTAAACCACTTTATTCTTAAATGTAACTTGTCTTCTACTTTATCTATTTTTTCAGGAACGAGAGCAACGTCAGTTGTAGAGACGTGTTTGTATAGTTGATTAATCTTCATTCGTTGCTCGTTCTAACAACTCATTAATCTTTCTTGTAACGGTTTTCTTTTTAATCCTGCGGCTTTTTGAACGAATGCCGCTTAGGTGGTAAACCATTTCAACTAACCATTTAGGAGCGTCAAGTCTTCCGCTTGCGTCAATCTTTACATCCCCATCGCCGTGTAAAGCCTTGAATTTTTCCATGTGTTGTTCAATGGTGAGTTTCATTATTACTCCTATAAAAAGTGGTGGACCTGAACGGAGTCGAACCGATGACCCTCTGCTTGCAAAGCAGATGCTCTACCAACTGAGCTACAAGCCCACATATTTATCCTAAAGCAATTCGAGCTGTTCTCTTAGCTTGTTCAAGAGTATCAGAGTTTCTAACTGAAAGCAACGACTCTTCATACATCTTGATTTTTGTTTTTAATAGATCAACTTGTTGTTCAAGATTTTCACTATTCTCAAATAGCCAATTCATTTCAGAGTAAGAAAGACCCAGTGGTCCTTTCTCGTCATATTTATTCATAAGCAAATTAACATTCATTTTCTTTCTCCTAGCTCTTTGTAAGCACGTTTAATCGCATACATGTCTTCTGAGTGATTCATCACGTCTTGTAGAGCGTCTGTCAGTCTCTTGACTTCCGATTTATAAAATGAAAGGGAGCAACATTTCTGCTGCTCCCTAACGCACTTGCATGGGGTTCCGTTAGCTTTGTAAGAGTCGGTTGACTTCTTCTGCGTCGATTGTTTCTTTTTCAAGAAGCACCTTTGCCATTTCGTGAAGTATGTTTTTCTTCTCTACTAAGATAGCCTTTGCTCTTTCGTAATTTGATTCTACTATTCTTTTGA